>JGI24022J15233_10003318_pt1 | contig 15895 bp, 9 predicted proteins | sample Ectturendosymbi2_FD_15233 | JGI IMG/M metagenome (IMG submission 15233)
CCTCGGGTAGAGATGCCAGTGTGTGCCCCGCGTTCCGGTTTCTTGTCCCTGGGCGGCGTCTTCGGTCGAAGTCGCTCAATCTCTTCCGTGCAACCTGACCATTAAGTTCAATGCTGAAACGTTTCTTTTGTGTTAAACCAGGGATCTCCAAACTATGGCCCGCGGGCCAAATCCGGTCCGCGAAGACATTTTATCAATATAGAAAAATATTACATATAGGTCTACGTTGCTTTGGTTGAATGCAACATATCCCGAAACAATTTACAGTACGTGAAATGTCCGGTCCTTGAACTGTCATGTAATAGCTATTGTGGCCGTCTTAAAAAAAGTTTGGAGACCCCGGGATTAAACGATTGTGGATACGCTTCTCAAATAAGCAAATAAAAATTGTTGAATTGTTTTCGTTTTGTAACTATGTGGCTGAGATGCTGAGAGATGTAGCATCGGTAATGGGTAAAACCACAACGATCAGCTCATCCGAAACCACAACTTCAAAATAGAGCTATATTACCGAAGGGTATTTGCTTGCCAATGTAGAGCAGTGGCGTACCCTGAAGAAAACTTGGCGCAAATAAACACATCACCCCCATGAAGAGCACTCCTTTTCCAAAATGTTATCCTTCAAAATCGATGACTTTTGTTTGCTCGTCACTTTTTTAACTTTTGGGGCTCGTTCTTCCGACTGCCACCCTAACAAGCAGCAGGTCCAGACCCACAACTACGGAAAAGGTAAAACTCATAACGATTTTATCATCTAAAAACGATTTTGCAGTGGTCCACGCTAGCTCGCAAAAATCAACCTTTAATTTTCAAGACATGGTTGTCAGATACAAAAGCGTTCACAAAAGACAGATTATTTAGTGATGCAGCGGCGGCTGCACGGCTGTAAAATCACCACAAACAATAAGATTTTCATGGGCGTTTCATTCAATTACCAGTAAGATTTCCACTAGGATTGTCTTCCGTTGGCCGAAACTGATTGGCGTAAGTTTCCCGATCGAAGTTGCTGTTGGTGAGTTCAGGACCGATTGTCAGCCAACCAGGGCGAATCGAAGTGTCTCTGAGTCAAGTTTGCATTATGTCAGATCAAAGCGCATCACGATACTGCAAACATACCTTTCGACAGATTCTAATTTGTTACTTCCCAATTGAGAAACCTCCCTGTACCGCGCATTACAATCAGTTGGCGTCGCAAACGTATGTGGGATACCCACAAAATCTTAGTTCAATAAAAAACTCCAACCTGAAATAAAACCTCGTGGTATTGCATCAATAATGCAACTTTGCGTGCAGCCATAGATTTTAGAATGGTGGCAAAAACGCTCCAGAAAAAGATACAACGGAGATAGAAGCCGTTTCGTAGCAGTATCTTTGCGGTAGAAAGTTCGGTATACCAATAAACTAGGTGCTCATGAATAAAACAAAAGCTGAAAATAACATCTTTAGAAACAAGTAACAGCTAGAATACGTTGCTGTGAATGAAAATAACTTGCGGTTTTGTTAAAGAAATCTTGCGAAAAAAAATCAAATTGAAATTCAACCACATTTACTGTAATACGCATATATTCTGGATAAAACACTGTCACTTCGCTGGGCTTTTACTTAGATCTATTCTTTACTGCAACCAGCACCAACAGCTCCTTCATATGGCAGTGGCACCAATGCACTCTTTTCAGTACATCTGTGCATTTGATTGGTTGCACTTGACACTCACAACATACCAGGGTTGTAAAAAAACGACCCAAAAAACCCACCCGGTTTTTTTTAAAGTCCACTTAAAAAAACAATAAAACCCACCAAAAAACCCACTCTACTTTTGCTTTGAAAAATCTACTAAGAATTAAAAAATAAAATAAGCAGGACACTTGTACAGTTAACTGTAATTTTTTTTAATCAAGCAAAACAAACAACGAAATTTAAAGGACTTGAAAAAAGAGAGGAATAAATCGAACAGTTTGAGTAAATTCTAATGGTTATCTTATTCGTTTGTATCATTTTCATTGGCCGTGATTTTCATTATAAGGTTATCTTATTCAGCTCTGCACAATCGGTATATTTTCACCAATTTTTCTGCCTTCTCTACATCTAAACTTTTTCCGATTTTGGAAGATACCTACTCATATATTGAAAAAATACACTCTATAGATGCTGAACTAGCAGGGCATGCACGTAAACTTGACGTGAAACTGCAGAGTTTGTGTGAGAGTGGTTTTTCTCTGTTTGCTGTGCGCATGCTTGCCAAGCCTTACTACTTAGGAATGAACTGACCGACAACACATTGCGAAAACAAAGATGGGGTACATTTCTTTTTTTGAATGCCATAATATGTATAACAAGTTATTATTGTGTAATTCTGAAAATAGTGATATTGCATGATGGAAGAAAAACAATTCAGAATGTTTTTTCTGTTTTATTTAAATAAAGAACAAAATCTCGTTTGTTTTTAAAAAAACAAAAAAACGTTTAAAAAAAAGAACAGGTGGGTTGGGTTTTTTGAAAAAACAACGCATTTTTTTCGAGAAAAAACGTTTTTTTCTCAACCCTGCAAGCTACGCATATTCGCCTGACCCATATTTGCCTAACATTTTGAAATTCAGTATTTCAAATCAATACTTTTTTGATGCTTGTTCAGACACTTCACAAAACTCACTTTTTGCATCAAAATTCCCGAAGTTTATCTTTAAGAGAAGCCTATGGCAGAGGTTGGAAACACAAAAAGCTAGGACGTTTTTACAAATCATATGGGACGCTTTCCTTGCATTAGCAAAACATCCCAGAAAAGGAATAATCCTAAATTTATAATTGATGTATTAAATTGCTGTTTTTGCAAAATAGTTTGTCTTGCTTGTTTTCATAAACATACGTCTTGCCAACTGCTTTTAATCTTTAAGGCCATCTACTAATCTTTACGATCGCCGCTTTTCTTGAAGCCTTTCCCCAAGACTAGTGGTCAGGAATTTTTTTTATTGACTGACCGGAACGTAACGAATTTCGCACGCCTGGGAAAGTTTCAAACTCGGCGCCTATCATAGGCGGGTTGCTTGTGTTGGCCAAAGGACATGGGCGACCACCAGTATAGGAAGAGATGATCGAGAACGTTTCAATTCTTTAATGTAATTTTTATGAATAAATCTTTGTTCTACTAAACATTACGCTTGTTTGATATCATGCGCCTGAGACCGTAGCGACTCAGATTCATACAAAACAAGTGACAAAAATAAAAGTTTGGAACATCTTGCGTATTTTCCTGATATGTGTCCAGGCGAGTTTGACAACGAAAAGTAAAATCGCACTTACGGTTGATTGGTACTTTCACAACTTTTTAACATGGAAGCCAATCCACCCATATAAGCTCGTTCCTTCCGTTTTGCACTATCACGTAAGCTTTCCTCCGTACAGCAAATCACGTGCAATAAGTGACGAAAAAAGCAATTGTCATTATAAAAGAAACACAAGAGGGACTAACTTTCCAAATAAGTGCAAACGTCGCCTTCCGAGACAAAAATGTTCGATAATGTGGAAGATTTCTTCAGGTTTTTCCGTACTTCCGGATTCCTTTTCTTCCTCGATAATAAGGTCTGCGACAGTGCGAAAAACGCATGTTGCATCAAATGGGCAAGTTCGCCAGTGGTCGTACTGGCACCAGTATCCCCGCCCTCACACACAGGACCAATATAAAACCAACCACACACTAGCGCGCTCGGTATCGTTACACATGATCACCTATGTCGACGTTCGCATGAATGAAGTCGCCGTCTGTGCTTCGACGAACAGTTCCTTTGATACCCATTAGGCAGTGCTCCTGCGCGTTTGAAAGAGCATGAAGTGAAAGAATGTAATTGACAACAGAAAACAAGATTTATAACAAACCGAACGTCCAGCATATAATTAAAAAAAACGCTGGGCAGACGGGTTTATAATTACGCGCTCTGATTTATACTGGGAACAAACCTGCGTGATTGCTCAAGTAAGCAAAACACAATTTAATCGATTAAAAGCTTTAGGTTTGCTGCAAGCTTTCGAGGAATCAGCCGAATGGGCTCTGCTTTCTTTTTTTGCGATGATTCAGACCTGTACATAGCGGTATTCAAGTAACTATTCTTGACACAGGCGACGAAGTTGATTCAATCAGCAAATTACAAAATGTTGCTGATTGATTCAACTTCATCACCTTTGTGGAGGCTGTTTACTTGAATATAATTGACTCAAATCTAGCGCAGAAAAAGTAAGCATGGGATGCATTCGAAACAAAGTTCAAAACCGCCAGTGAGCTTCACGCAATAGGAAGCACTGGTTGAGTAGGTTGGGCGATTCGAAGATCGGGGGTGTAAATAATAAATTTCGCCACGTCCAAGCTTTCTAACACGCATCCTCACGAAACACACCTTGGTTCGAACAAACAAGGAATCATCAATGAGAGCTTTCGTTTTCTGCTTCATATTAGTTTTAATCCAACAAATGTCTTCGCAACGCCTGAATCCCCATTTCTTCAAGCAAAGTCGCCCGTGATCTAAACCATCCGATGATCCGCACCACAAGAACACAAAGGAACGTTGGGCTGCTACTGCTTCAATTTCAAGTCCTTTTATCTGACGAAACACAGTAACAGCAAAACCATAATTGGCATTACCTTTACATCTGGGATGAGTGGATTTTTACAAACAATGAAGTGTCCGTACGACTGGAAGTTACGTTTCAAACGGCCTCACACACATGGTCTTGAAGCTTAATCGGTTCTTTTCTAAACGTTAAAAAAAAAACTAACACAGGTTTTTTCTTTGGAACACATCAATAGGAAAAAAGGGAAGAGGTAACACTGCGTCTGGATCAAATGATGTGACAACAGTTAGCTGTACACTTCTTTTGATTTGATCTGGAAAAAAATCGATAAATCTTGNTTGCAGTAGAAATTCTAACAAATGGCCTGAAGTTTACAAACCAAAGACCGCAGTGCGAAACCCCATGCGGTTTTCCACGCCAGCAAAAAGATGAGCTTACCTCGTCCCATGATGTTTCCATGCCTGTCAACGGCAGGCCGGCTTGCTTTTTGTACTCTTCTAAAGGTGGTTCAACGAGAATTACATCAAACTTCAACCTGGAAACGCATACATGTTTGGCTTAGTAGAATTTAACCCGAAACCGGGAAATTGTTGATATCAGCAATCCCGAAATTGAACCTTCTCAAATAGATATTAAAAATATTTTTCAAATACATTTCGCGCAACTTTTGTAAATACTTCCCAGTGTGTTTTCGCTACAACTTGTTTACTTATCGCAGTGATGCACGATGTCTGAAGTACAGTCTTCTGATCGCTTTTTTGATAAGAAAATCACGCAATACAACCTGGCGCCCTTTCGTTGAAATTATAGCAAAAAAGTAATTAAGTCACTCGTTAATTTGGATTCAAAAGAGTTTCGTGAGGCTTCTTGTCCAGAGTAATAGCTTTGTATGAGCTGCTACAAAATTTACGTGACCGCATGAGGTTGGACAGCCAAAAAGGTTGCTACCGTTCTGCATTTCTTTTAGACTAAAGGGAGAACAGTTTGATTTCTCTCCACAATTTTATCTGACAGGAGATGTCCTGGGCCGTTCTGCCACGGACCACCGAAAAAAATTTTGCATAAGAAAAGACAGTATAGCTGTATGTGTTGGCTGCGTTTGGCTTATACATGTCATTGGAAGTGTTTTGTCATTCAGTGTTTTGTCTTTCAAACAGCGTTTTTTTATGGAAATTCCCAACTCCTTTTAATTATGAACTACAGGCTGTTTCTATACTTTTAGGAAGTGGTTTCACGCCTTATGACGAAAATTATGATTGCCTTAATTATTGCCTTATGACTACATAAGTTGTGCCAAAAGAAACTTCTTTCTATCTAGCTGTCTTCTAAATTTAAAAAAGCTGTGCAAAAATCAGCTTGTTCTCGCTATTGCTGGCTAGTGTCTGGTGACATATTCCAAGAGAAGGTTGCAATAATTGTTTCATTTAGCAAAAAAATTCGACTTAGCTGTGAAAAGATTTTAATGACTGCCCACACTTACGGTGTAGTCTTTCGGATCCAGAAATGCTAATGCAGCAGAAGTACTGCCCGATACTAATGACAATCAAATTGAGACTAAAAAACGCGATCATAGCGACTTTCTATTTAAAAACCAAGAAACATCCAGCTTCCCGTCCCTAGAACTTTTTTTTACTTGCTCCATTGAACCGGAAATTCGTTTGACACTAGAGTTTCATGTGTTGGGATTACAATTTCGTGGAAATATTTGGACTTGATTATACTCAATAAAATGTCATTACAGAAGTCACTTTTATACGCACGAAATGAAATGCTCACGGAGGAAGCAAACAAAAATTTCATGTATGCAGTAAGAATATTCATTCATGAATGTCTAGTCAAAAGCATGAGATTAACCTACCTTTGAATGTTTAAAATTATTTTGACATAGCCGCAGCTGGGTTTGAAAATGTTTTGAATCTATTTCAACAGTGCACATGCGAATGACGGAAAAATAACCGAAAAACTTGAGTTTTGTCAGGGTTGCGGAGTCGGAGTGAAATATCCGACTCCAACTCCGACCTTTCCGACTTCCAGCTCCCGACTTTCCAAAATTTCCGACTCCGACTCCTCAACATAGAGGGAATGAATTTGGCTGTAAANTTAATGGAAATCGTGGTGCACAACAAGAAATGTCTGTTCCAACAAAAGTTTCAAAAGAAATTGTACCATTTCAGCAGGAATTCCCAATTGAGTGTGATGTAAAAAATGATCCAATTGGACATCCGGAGTCGGAGAAAAAAATCCGACTTCGACACCCAGTGTTGTCAGGAATCCGACTCCGACCAAAACTTCCGACTCCGAACCCTGGTTTTTGTTGCAAAGTGACTGAGCTGGTATTAAATGGCAAGCTCATGCAATCTTTTTGGTGGTATGTGTGACAAAATGAATTGACCAACCGAAATAAGAACATTTTCGAGCAAAATGTCGTGCCATTGGTGGGCAACACGGTATGGACTGTATGGAGTTGACATGTACTACGCTGCAGCACAAGATAAGTTTTTCAAAGAAGTAAAACTTCCTTACGTTAGCATCCAAAGACGGAACGTTAATATTTTTCAACTGGGATTTCGTGTATAATTCCTTATAGACAAGCGGCAAAAACTGCCTTCTCAGTACACTACAAAAATATAAAACGCCAATATACAGTAAAATTGATTTCGTTGTTCTAGCAGCATCATTAGTGCCTAATTTTTAAAAAGAAATAAGTAGCTGACACGGAGATAATTTACTGATNAACAAAAGCGACTGTTGAGCAAAAATACTACAAGCAAAGAAGCCATTGTACAGTACAAGCAGCAAAAGTCATCGAAAATTAACAAGTATTTACATACACTAAAATATGACTTGCAGTAGAACGGTTAAAACAGTGAAGCAGCGACTCGCTATTTGATTCAATGCAATATGCTCCGCGAGAGGCAGTTTTTACAGATACATGCAGACAAGAACCTCTGCAGATATTTGAACACTCCAGCTCAAACAAGAAGTACAGGCACACAACATCATCAAAAATTAGTCCCAATCTGCAACAACAACACAGCAGGCTAATAACCTAACGATACTGATATAGAAACAATATTTACCCCAACTGATGTAAATCGTAATTCTTCAGATCACACTTGAGGTAAGTCGGTGGAGTGTTTGTTAATCTTATTATTTCGTCTTTCAAGTGAATTAGATCTTTCAATTTGGGATATTCGCCAAATCTCTCCGCCAAACCAAAATCTCGAATAAAATTTTGCGGCCTTTGACCAGTGTCAACATAATTTTGACAATAGTCATTGTGTGGATTCAAGCTCTGCGTGCCTTTAAGAAACGTACTGGAATCCTTGTAAAGGTTATCATCATTCTTCCCTTCTGCATCTTGCTGCAAAGCAATTTTCAATAAAATAAAGATTTTATAAAAAGTAGCAAAGAAGTGTGGGAAGAACTAACGATTACGTTTGTAAAATAAAAATGTAATATCAAGAACAAACTATCGGTTTCTCCACACAAGGCAAATTTCCATTGCTTTTCACAGGAAAGTTACACGAAGTAAGATGGATTTTGCCAGATAATGACGCGAAATTTGAACTCTAAGCGTACTTAAATCAGGAGTTACCTTTCAACAGTGAAACTAATAACTGACTGAACACGAAGTAACCCATTTAAAAAAAACGATAGCAGATGTCTAAGGGACGCACTCCAATATTGTGTGGTATCATTTGCAAAAATCTTAATCCAACAAGCAAGTGCTTGGAGTAAAAATTTAAACATTTTTCAAGGAACACCAGAAAAAACAAGATAAAAAACAATTTAATAATCGCAAAATAATTGGGTGTTTCATTCTACACGTCACTTGTACCGTAGCTATTATAAAAAATATCAAAGCTTTTGGATTCTGCGTCAACTTTGCTTCGCGTACACCCACCCTGCCGCTGTCCTCTTGACAGATGACCAGTTTCACTGATTTTTCCAGTTGACAAAATCATTCTTGAATTCAAAAAATTATAGGCTACATATACATTACAGATGTTAACAGAAACACCTACAGATGAGACCTTATTCCATAATCAGTTCGATTAAATTGATAATGGCTTGCAAGTAGAAGTATGTTTGAGTATCCGCATGACAGAAAATTGCGAACCACCCACAATTTTTCTTTTTTTACGAGCACCTTACAAAGCCTTGTACATTATCAATCTCACTTTTTCCCATTGAAAATCTAACAATGAATAATCCAAAAAAGCTCTGGGTTTCCTCGCAAGATGTAAAAAAATTTTGGTCACCTTCAACTCGCTGCTAACCGTGACCCTGCAAGTCACACACATGGGCCTTCGGCAGCCTTATCCTTGCGTTTCCCTTAATCTATATTCGAAAGAAGACTATTATATATTATGCAAGCTACCTTTTCACTGTTTTGTTCCTACTGCCCATCTGCCTATAAAGCAGGGCTTTGGAACCAGAGCCCAACAATTTTGGATGATAGGAGCTGGAGCTGGATTCAAAAACTCTTAGATGGTGGAGCTGAAACTGGAGCCAGAGCCTGAAATTTGGTTTCCAGTTCCAGAGCCCTGGTTTCTGCTGTGTGACATCAGGGCTTCTCAAAAGTTATTGCGCATGTCCTACTGCCCATAAAAAATCTTTCGCAACACGTCATTTATGCTGATGTAATAATACATTAGTATATAATACAATGGCTTTCAGTTCATTTTTGGCTTTACCAAATCATTTTGGAGCTGGAGCCAAAATACTTTAGATGCCTGGAGCTGGAGGCTTAGCCTGACATTTGTGTTCTGGTTTCCACAGCCATGCTATAACGTTTAGCGTCTCCGCCATAACTCAACTTATCGTTGAATGCCATTCTATGCTAATAACTAGACTGAACACAAGCTGACCTTTTGGTGTTACTACATCAATACACCAAGTTTGAAAGAAAAGTCATATGACGGAAGGCTTGTGAAGGCAACTGGGTCACATTTGGACGCAATCGAGAAGGGATGGACATAAGTGATTTTATGACGTGCTTTCCAACCACTATCCACCGTCAACTCAATCCATTGTTTACTAATGGCCCAATGGGACTTAACTTTCATGGAGTACAGATTTAGTGGTGTTAGTTACATTTCGAACACTTCAAAAAACAAATAATTTAAGAGTCCTGAAACAGTTTTTCCATCGTGTTTAAATTATATATTTCGAAGAACCAGTGTTGCGCCGAACCTTGTTTAAATGTAAAATGTCCCTGTGACCAGAAGTGAATTTGATTTTGGTGTTGAAGTTTGATACGAGTTAAACATGCCATGGAGTTCAAACATCACTGTAAGCATCAGCAATGTACGAAAAAGAGTCATTACAAACAAGGAGAAACTTTAAAACGTCTGTTTTGGTTCACAACAACAAAGCCAAATAACGTTGCAATATACACCCTCGCATCAGTAGAGCAAGACTTCTAAAATATCTCACTTGAAGAACGGGTTGACGTGGGCTATCAGAACGAATAGATTTGGATGACTGAGGTTTCTGTGAACCTTTCTTGTCCTGCAAAACAGATCGCTTCACGGCTTTTCTGGCTTCAAAATCTTGCTTGCTATTCAAGGCAACGCCAAGCTTGTCGGCACTTTCCACTCCGAGCTACAAACCCAGAGCATAATTTTTGTAAATAAATAGTTATATGCACGTTTTATCAAAAACTTTAATCTTACAAAGAACACATCAAATTTTTCTCCTGCTCTGAATCTTTCAAAGCAATAGTAAAGGTTTCCACTAATTGGCGCAAATATCCTTAACTAGCTTTTTGATTTTCAGGGTAATAAGGCCAGTTTCTTATGATGAGCAGTATTATTCAAAATGTTCCGTTTGTATGAGAAAAACTTCTACCAAAAAGTATCTGTTTCACTTTGCAGTCTTTGCCGATTTTTTAGAACAGGTTACTACCATGTGTCACAACTAAGCGATTGTAGTGCAGTGATCAAATGAAGTCAGAAAAAATTATGAGCAACTGTGTTCCAATTGAATAGTTTCGACAAGGAGACTCAACACTCCAGTCTGTTTTTTTCAGTCATTTTTCGGTCATAGACTGAAACGTTTTTGAAATGTGCGAAAAATTAAGTCATTTCGGTCAGATGTTCGAAAATATAGGCAAAAAACCACTGTTATCGTGAGTTTTAATACAACTGTGAGACAAATGACTGAAATGTTTCAGTGTCCAAAATGTCTCAGCAAAAAATGACCGACATGTTTCAGCGAAATAAAACCAGACTCACGTTATCATTAATGATTCTTTTCGAACCTTTATGATGACAACCCTCTACTTCCCTCCTAAGGTGTACTAACCGATCAATGTGAAAAAATGATTTCCTCAAGGTTTAAAGCAGCTATTGTGTCGTACAGCATTACAAAAATGAAGAACAGAAGATTTGGCTACGTTACTACTAGTTTGGGAGGTTAAGTAAAATCGCAAACAATGTGAGCAACACTGTTGAGGCTGCTTATCTGAATTTCCGTTGTATAAAGTAGCACCAAAGAGAAAACAATCGATTTTAATTCATCAATGCCTCAAGATTTGTCAGTGGTTGGCCAGCAAAGGCATAATCAGTCCGTTACTACCATAAACAGCATCAAACACGATTCTTCAGAGAAAAGTAGTCCATACTTGCGCCCAACTGGTGAAAGAACCAAAATTCCACTGCCCTTGATACCCACCTCAGCGTGTTGTTGCCAGATGGGCAAGTTATTTTATGCAAGGAATATAGTTGAAGCGAAAGCAATTCTTGAAAATTTTGAGAAACAAAAGTCAGCTGGCAAACACCTGTTCGTTGTTCTTTCTTCCCAAAGTTTAAAGACCAATACTAATGTATGGTTAGGTATATAGCAGTGCTTTTTAGCCTGGGTTTGATCAGTCAGTCTCAAGTGTTTGGGGAACGTGCAAAGTTCGTTTTCCTATGCACATTACATTTTTTACTTTGTGCGATAGTAACATAGATACCTATGTTTTGAAGAAGTTGTATTTTCTGTGCAATTCGAAGGATTCGGTGAATACACGGATGAAACCTCCGGGGTTCACTACTTCCAAAGTTAGAAGCCACTTAATTTGTAGAAACAACGGAAAGCGCCCCAAGCACACCAGGACAGAAGCGGCGCATGCGATCCAAAGACTTGACTTCAGAGAAGACAATTGCGGCATTAACCGCTACATTCATAAAAGGCAAAACAGTGCTATTTCCAAAATAATGAATATGTAAACACCACACGTTTCACTGGCTGTTGGCAGTTTGCCTCAACATTCCTAGTTAAGAACTGCTTTTGCAGAAAGAAGTTCATTCCACATTGCAACAAATTAGCCAAGAACAGAAACTTCTGGGTCAATAATGTAAAACATTTTAATTCTTGCATCTGAGGAATGTTGCTGTGGATTGTGAAGATGGCTGCTTATGTAGGGGCAAGTGTAGTGCGCAGTGTTCTGGATTTTTGTCTTTTTGTTCATTCGATATTCATTTTAATAAAACCAGAAAACATTCAATTGTCACTTCATTGTTTGGTCAACAAAAACAAATTGCTTGAACTTCAATGCTACTTTTTTATTTTTAGGAAAATAAACAATGCCAGAGTAATAAGCATAAAGGACAAAATGAATTGAACGATTTTGGAGTATCTTCTTAAAATAGTGTTCTCACAGATATATAATGCATTTGTTTTCTCTAAGTATATTACGAGCAGACAAAAATTTGAAACTATACAGTTTACAACCAAGCAAAAGCTATCTTCAATGCGATCTACCTGCTTAGCAAGAATTTCCCTCCTTTTCTTTTGCTTCTCACGCATTTTCTTTAGACGTTCTTCCATGGCTTACAAGCTTGTGAACTGCAGCTGGCCTTACCACTCTATGTAAAAATAGTTAAGATTCACTCAACATTTTGGTTTATGCAGGATGAAAGGTTGTAATGTTGTTAAACAAAAAGTTGGAGACCTAGAGACTGTCATAGCATAGATCAGGGGTCACCAACCTTTGTGAAACTGAGAGCTACTTTTTGTGTACCAATTAACACTAAGGGCTACTAGTTTGATACATGCTTCTGAAATAAAAAATTTGCTCAATTTACCTTTAATTATAAATATGTTATTATTAATAATGTTTACCTATGTGATGATTAGAGATAGATGGATATATCGGGCCGATATTTGGGTTTTACTGATATATCGGTATCGGCCAAAATGACCGATATTATCAGCCTTGTTAGGTGTTGACAAAACGCTGTCATATTCATTCCTCACACATTCAGACAACTTGCGCAAGAAAGCACAACGAAACAAGTCAAGACAGTTTCTTGTAGCAATGCTAACAGGTTTGTTTTCTTAAAAAAAGCAGACAAGATGAACCATGGAGCACATGTCGGCCGTTGCAGCCGAAACAAAAGCATCATCATTAACCAGATTAATTAAAAATCATAGCATATTATTGTGCTGCAATTTGAAAAATTTTAGCTCATACATTCTGATTTTTGATCAAAAAAAGATGAGGCATAGAATGCATTGTATTTTTGATAATGAAGCAGAAAACAAGATTTAAAAATTTTTGAAATATTGGTTATTGGTATTGGCTATCAGTCCATAATTGGCTGATATATCGGCATCGGCCCCAAAAAAGCCATATCAGTCGATCTCTAGTGACGATATTCATCATCTTAACGCTATTTTCAAAACAGACTTGCGAGCAACCAACGTGGTCCTCATGAGCGACCTGATGCCCGCAGGCACCATGTTGGTGACCCTTGGGCATAGACCATGGGTGGGGAACCTGTGGCCCACATAAGAATTTTATTTACCCAAGTTGGAACACAACATCGTATCAAAATTAAACCCCATGACAAGCAGATGGTTAGTCAAGAGAAATCTCTCTTGCTCCTTGACATAGAAGATAAAGGTAGAGTTTGAAAATTAATTAATATTCGCAGCTCTACAGCTCACCAGCAATATTCCACAATTTATGCTGCCTATGATAGGAAACAGGTTCGCCATCCCTGGCACAGACACAAAGTCTGACTATATCAGAGCTGGTCATCCGCACTGGGCAATGACACAGACACAGCAGTATACTATTTCATTGCTAGTAGTGATTTATTCTGTTTACATACCTATTAGTCAGCAAAAATTGGGTACTGTTTAGAACGGTCTATCCAAATGAAAAAGTTCAAATACAAACACAATTACCTTGTCAGAAGATGAATCTTATGTGATAAACTGGTACACAAAACAGCTCAAAATACTAAGCAGGTGCTGAAATTCAATCTAGTTATAAATGTAAATGCACTTAGTAGCATATCCAAGGCATGGAATATATAGGCACATGCTCTCTGTGCCATTTGAAAGGGACATCACACAGAGATGTATTGGAATCAAGAATCCAATTTCTGACCAAAATGGGAATTGTGGGAAATTAAAAACATTTAGCCGGAATTATTTCAACGGTTTGTTTCATAAGTATCCTTTTCTTCCAAATGCACTTAAATACTTAAACCTTAAGTAGTAATTGGTTTTAATCTGTAAATTTCCATATGCAAGACTTGGAGAGCAAGGCATTTGGTATGAAGTACAGTACTCTGATATTTGTGCTTAAATCTTCTTTTATATTGCTATATTACAAAAAAGAGAAAGTTCCACTAGACTTGCTCTGCACTCCCTTTGGAGTAAGACAAGTGATCTTCAGCTTCATATCTCCGATTACTGTGAACCAAGGGCCATGCAGTTGCTTCATTACAGAATGCTGCATTAGTGGCAATTCAAATCAGCAACTCTGTGGCAGAAAATCTAATGTTCATAGATCCATCAGAAACCAAAATGTTGCCTTACTCAGCAATGGAGAAGACAGCACTTTCAGGGCTGGAGTGTAATAAAAGACCTTTTGAACACAATCAGACACACAGGAGGTGTGCAGTGGAAGAGAAAACACCATCACTGAGACCAAAGTCTTCTCAGCTGTCAGCTACCAAAACATTGTAGGCTGGGTGAATTTTCAGCTTGTGATGAAATTTAACCTAAAATACTTAACTCTTCAAGTCCTGATAAGCCAAAGTTTTGGCTGGCACATAAATGGCCATAACTCATCAGCCAATAGAGGTAGAGATCTATTCAAATCCCCTAAAGATGTGGAAAATCTTATAGTGTCAATTAAAAAATTGGGAAGTTTTGGGTTTTAACTTTTTTGGGGGTGACAAAGCAACTGGGCAGGTCAAGGGTTTATTGGATAACATCATCATGGCCTGACAAAAAATTTAAGGAGCAATTTCTTTTCTGTTCTTAAAAAAAAACTAGGTGAAAATCACATCTTTAGAGCCCTTGATTGGCCTTCTGATGTTAGTCGTTGGCAAGTTATGGCCAAAAAAACAGAAATTAATTCCCTAATAAATTCCTAGTGGATTAGCTAATGAAGTTGTGTTTTTTTGGCCATAACTGGCTAACCACAAACACTAGGAGGCTAATTAACAATGCAAGCAAGTGGAAATGGGCACCACAGATCACTTGTGACACTTGGAAAGGATACATAAACCAAATATAAATGAAACTGAACTGAACAAGTCAAAATTGACTTCTAGTTTTATGACTTTTGTTTAACAGATATAATGTTTGATGATTGCATCAAAGCAAAAACATTAGTTGCAGAAATACAGTGTCATGTTCTATGTGCATTGGAATTCATTTTTATAAAGAAAGGCATTTAAATTATTGTTTATTATGTTCAGCCACTGTCAAAGTTTACTTACAATTACATTCGAGTATTAGTATTCAAAAACACGGTACAGTATGTACAAATTGCATGTATGTCACAGACAATCAAACAGGGTGCATCAGTTGGTTTAAACACTTGAAATATCATGGCTATTAGCCAAAACATTAAATCTGGTTCAATAACACATAAATATGAATATATCTATAAGATTAATTTTTTAATTACACAGTAACAAGATTTTCACAAGAATGTTGTCATTACAAAATAAATTTGCAAAATGGTCAACAGTGTTGAATAGAACTTGTGGTTAAAAGAACAAGAAAAAGGTTTCTAAACCAGGGCTGTGGAGTGGAGCTCTTGTAAAAATGAAACGGCTCTAGCTCCGAAGCTCTTTGTTTTCATAAGTATGGCTATGCAGCTCTGTTTTTTCACAACATGGCTCCAGAGCTGTGTTTTTTTATAACACGGCTCCAGAGCTGTGTTTTTTTATAACATGGCTCCGGCTGTACTTTGTTAATACACTTTAACAATTTCGCCATTGGGTCAAATCATTATAATCCAACAAGGGGTGTAACCCAATGTCACAAAAATGCCTCATTTTTTTATATAAGGTGCACCCACATGTAAAATGGC
>JGI24022J15233_10003321_pt1 | contig 15891 bp, 8 predicted proteins | sample Ectturendosymbi2_FD_15233 | JGI IMG/M metagenome (IMG submission 15233)
CTTATAGAGCAATATATATCTCAAAATTTTTTGGGGGGTACTAAGAATGCTCTGACCTGACAAAGGGGTACGAGCAGCAAAAAAGGTTGGGAACCCCTGCCTTACATGATTGTTTGAAGCATGAATGAATAGAGTGCCCATCATTTCTGACATCAAGTTATTGTGGTATCACATCCCGCCGTTTTCCTGATTGACAAGGCCCTTTCTAAGTTCAAGAAATGTACCTGTAATGCTGCTTCAACTAGCTCCGTCATACCGCTTCTTCCTGCTTGTTGCATGACTTATGAACCTATTGGTGTATCTTCTCTATATGATTATTTAGAAAGTGATGCTTGCAGAAAAACATATGTTCATTTAGAAAGTGTGAACGAGTTGCAGGCAGGAAACTTGGACTCAGAAAATTTGTGCAAATATATTCGGTTGTTTGTGCACCGGGTGATTTAGCGAGTGAAAGCTCAAACTTGTTATATTGCAACGTTGAACTTGGAACTGAGATTTGAGATTCGATTTGAATGCATATCAATGGGATTCTCCAGACCATTTTTTACTCGCATTTATACTCGTTTCGTAGTGTTACGCAAGTTGCGAGTGGTCCGCGACGCCCATCTCCACTTGCTTGCGCCGTGGGCCACGCGGCTGCTTCGCAGTGAATGCTGCACCGATGGCGTGTCAATGGTAGCACCGCGCCTGAACCGTTTCCTTGCACCCACAACGCCGAGCACGAGGCTGCAGGACAGGTCGCAAGTACCGTTTTGAGGTCTTCGGTATGACCAGACCGTGAACCGAACCCAGTCTACCAGCACCAGTTGCACTATTTAGCCGGATGAATAAGATTATTATTTCATAAAAACAAGCGCACAAGGACAGAAATGTTAACCCCGTTTTCAGAAAAATTCTTTGCTGGCATGAATGACACTGTTGTGAAGAGATATAGCCGTAAAGATGTAAGCTCATTACTTGAAGCTGTGTGGACACTTTCCATTTCTCAAATCCTTCTCTTCGCAAGCTCCTGAAATAGACATTTCACGGTTGAACTTCCGTAATTGGAATTTTCCCAATTTGTTTTGGTTCTGAGTCACAAAGTGTATAACCTATGTGGTACGTAAAAAAGGTAAACACTACAAAGCCTAATAATAAAAATACGGCCCTATCAACAGACGGTAAAATCATGATACGAAAGTTTTCAGTGGACAGGTCTGTCTATTACATCATCATTGCAATGAAAAGTGAGATATAATGCTTTTATGAAGGTGAAACAATTTCTAAACATTCCTTTTTTTCTGTTACAAGCAGCATACATCTCGTGAAAGATGTTTTGAAAGTGGATCATTGCGAACATATTGAAACAATGACCATCGTTGACAGTACGGAAAACTAGAACACCATTAGAAAAGAGTAAATGGTTTATTGTTTACTAAAATCGCAAAATATAAAATCCGAGACTGAAATTCGTGACCAATTTTCAATATTACTAATGCCTGCGCTTCCACATTATCAGTTGATTCTGTCACAACTTTAACAATATGTCTTGTTCGATTACTGTTATGGAAAAGTTGGTTTTTGTTGACACTGCTGCTGTCTTATTTTGCGTTCAGCAGGGAGGAGTTGGCGGTATGAAAATTGGGCGAATTTGGTAACGTAGAGAATTGGAGAGTCGATGTCGATAATTTTGCGAAAAGACATTTTAGCCACAAGAGTATTGCGTCAGGTGTCAAACACGTAACAATAGACTGACCAGGGGCGTAAAGACGGGGGGAAAGTGGGGCACAATTCTCCGGACACCAAATCACTATGGGGGCGCCCAATCACTGCAGGGGGGCGACGAATGACCGCGAAGAGCGCCGAAAATCCCAACAATGTCACAAGTACTTTCCTCAATACGGTACACTTGCTTCCGATTGACCTCAGGTTCGAACATAGGGGCGCCAAACTTGCTTCTTGCCCCGGGCACCATCTAACCTCGTTATACCGCTGAGACTGACTGACCAAAAATAAATTGAATTACTTCGTCGGTTGATACGATTATCAGCGAACTGTCGGCTAAGCGGTTGCTTGGCGACATTAAAAGCAGTGTTTTTGCCGTGTTCTCTATACTAACTCTAAAAGGTGTTTTTGCTATTTGAAACTCCTGGGAAATGGACTTCTTTGTGGTCGTAGAAAGTAATTAAAATATTCCAGAATATCATGCTGACGCACAGACAGTCCGTAAGTAGCAGACCTCCGAAAGCAGTAAAAACACAATTCGGTGTGAACGATTAATTACCCTAAATTCATTTCATGATTGTCTGCGCAAAAGGTTCCATCAATTTCACGGTGCCCTGAAACAAACATTGCATTTTTCGTCGCAGTTGTCACAGTGGAAAGAAAAAAGTTAGGTTGCATTTCTTAAAGACAGTATTTATCAATAGCAACGCTACCACAACAAAGAATCGGTATTTTTAGAGGCTGCAGAAGGCATCCACACTGCCCAGCTATGCCAATATATCTTACTGCGAGTTCCTTGTAAGGTGATTTTTTGTGTGTTGCAAGGAATTTCAATTATATTACTAAACTACAAAAAGCCTCGATGTTACTGTTGGCATCATTCTCGCCACAAGATATTTATTACGGAAGGTCTGTGAATAAACTTCGAAAACCTTGAACTGGGCGGTATGATTTAAAAGTATCAAAACTGTTTTTTGCCCGTGTTCTTGATTACCTTTCATACCTTTTTTAACCTGATTATATTTGATTGTATCTTGCGTCTTTGAATTTTAAATGATTAATATAACCCAATTATTTCTATACGAACACCGGTCAAATTGTTTCGCTACGAGTAACAAATGAATGAACTACTGATTACAAAGACTTGGTTCAAGCTAGAAGACGGAATTAATTCAAATCAAAATCACAACTGGTTATCTTTATTTAATGGCAGTGGCGCCGCCAGAATGAGGCCGAAGAGGCCATGACCTTCCCGAAACAAACTTGCTAAGATTTTTACTGGGGCTTTATATCAATTTTCAACTGTTAGAAAATAAACAGAAAGAACAGTAAGACTCAAGACAACGTCAGTGACTGACAAAGTCATTGACTGGCCTCTCCCGAACAAAATTATCGGCTACGTTACTGTTTAATGGCCACTAAATTTCCAAAAAATTACTTCAGCTTCGGGCCACCACAAGTTTTGATTTTCAAATAAAAAACGCTGTACTTCAGAAACAACAGTATCAAGTCAGGATTATCAGCTGGCAGGATAGTCAAATACAGTAGCTGCAAAATCTTACTTGGATTGTTGTGCTGTGCACACAGCTGTTTCATAAGACTGCGAAAAAGTAGAAAGACTGCTACGAAGCAAGAAGTTATTCTTTATGTATGGGTTAAGTAATAAAGAACTCTTGAACCGATACAAAAATATTTGATCTAACTCTAGACCGAAAAAAAATTTGAGTTAAATCCAATGATATCTTCACGAAGTCCTGGCAATTTTTATCCCGATTGTGATCAAAGATGGCAGCAATGAATATGGTATTTGCCAAAGGCATCAGTAAACAAACTGCTCAATGTAGTTTCACATGACAGCGGCCACGCAACCGTAACAGCTTTCCCTTTCTAGCGCTGCAGATACGGAGCACTGGCGCTCCTAACTTTCTCCTCACAGTCTCACACACATGCAGGTTTCACAACGTAGTGTCTGAACTCCAAACAAAATATTGTGTTTACTTTTACGTAATGTGTGCGTGGCGAACAATCATTTTATTATAGCTTCAAAACCCAGCCCTCTTCGGTTTTAACAGAAGTGGTTAGGCTGTTGCTTGCAGGAAGTAATAGGGCTTGTCGATGACTCATGTGCGTAGAAAAGTGATAGTGATATCGAAAGCGAGTTTACTTAGAAAGAATTGTAATATTTCCTAAGTGCAAAAATTTACTGCAGGTCAAAGCGAAACCTCAACTCTGCTGACGAATCGTTGAGTGCCGTGGACAATTCAACGACTGGATTTACTGCGGCAGATGTCAACCTCAACTTTACGACAGCTGACTTTATGAGCACTCCGTCGTTGAGCAACAAGAAGAAAACCAGTTCACCGTAAATTAATAACTAGACAACAGTACCATCGATCAGTTAGTGGCGATTGTACGCTGACCTGAATTTGGAGTGTTGTTGGAATTAGGACACCTTTGACAAACGGCTGGTAAACAAACGAGCATATTGTTTGCTCTGCAGGTGTGAACTGGTGACCAAATGGCACAGCATTAGCAGATGCAACATTATAGTTCGAATTCGTAGTTAGATGAACGGTTAAGGTAGTTGAGCTGGATTAAGGCCTAGGTGACTGTTAACGGATTTCCACAACCGCGTGTGCGATATTTGACCTATTTGAAGACATTTATTTTGTTCCAAATAGGTTCGGATTTCAGTTTGCTGTTTAAACAGGTCAAAAGTCAGCATGCCTCCTGTTGGACCAAGCCCCAGAACGTGGTTTAGCCCGAAGGTCGTCAAGTAAGTAGATCTGCGGATAGGCTCGGTTGTGGGAGGCCTGGAAGAGGCGATGGTCTTAAACCAGTAATGCCTATGGCTTGTCTTCATAAGGCGTGAATTGATCATTTATGCTTTGAAATGTGCTCTGGCGGGTTCGTCTGTGAAACACGATATTAGCTAATCAGTCTCCACAAAGGCGACGCAGTCGAATCTGCCAGTAAATTGTTTTTTGAAATCTGCAAACAATGCTTACGGGTAAAAAGCTGAAGTGAAAGCAAGTAACGAGAAAGCAAGGAATGTGAAAGCAAGCAACGAGTCTCCACAAAGGCGACAAAGTTGAATCACTCAGCAAATATTTTTAATAGGAAATCGATTTCATGTAACACTACGCATCCTCAGTCCTGGCATCTTATTCAGACAGAAACTGCCGTTTTCAAATGATTGCTTTCACTAAAACTGAAAACCTATCTAACACCATAAGGTTGACAGATGTACTCCAGGGAGAACCTTCATATGGCAAACGTTGGGGAGGCACAAAAATCGGCAAATACAAAACTGCATGTGCAGTAAGAAAAGACATCAAACAAATGATAAAAAAAGAATGGAAAAAATTAATGAACACCGCAAAGAGGAACAAGGTTTTAAATCACACTACGGATGATCATGCTTTGAATATTAATTTTTGCGTTTGGTTTGCCAAGTCATTTATCTTCACAGGTATCCAGATAATCAAAGCTGGGTTGTTCTACAAAAATAACAGTGTAAGAGTCATAAATAGGTGGTTTACTTAGGATGACATGGAACATTGTGTGTAGTGCTGCGATAAGGTCGTTTCGTCGCTATCATTTTTTGTCTTATTTAATGCAAGGTGCTTATAGTTGGTTAGTTTGTGTCCAGTTTGCGGTGGGTCTTTTGCAGGTGATGATTATCTTCGTATTTAATGCAGGTGGGGAAATGGTGTAACCCAAACCTGTGGGTCATTTTTCTTATCACATTTTGGGTGGTGCAGTCTTTCTTCCCATTTAGATGCCATTTTTATCACATCATCGGTCATTTGCAAAGTAAAGTTTGAGCGGATCGTTTTTCTTTAAGTCGGTGTAGGCTGGTGAAGCAATCCTCTTTCCTTTATTTGAGTCGTCTCAATCTTAATGCCTTCTATTTGAATAAGATTTCAGGACTGCGGATGCGTGGAGTTACGTGAAATCGGTTTCCTATTAAAACTTAAGCTGATGGACTCGACTGCGTCGCCCTTGTGGAAACTATTTCCAGAACATAGATATGTAGAAACCCGAACCATCGCGAAGTCATGAAAGCAGAAGCCAGTCGGTAGTGGGGTAACTGACGGGGAGCAGGGTGCGAACTGCCCCTGGCAAGCTAAATGTAAACACCGGTCCCCCACTTAACTCATATTAGATTTTAGTATTCTTTTCGTTTTCAGTAGTTTGTTGTTTTTTGCATTTTTCGGGGTGTTTGCCGGTGATTTAGGGTTTAAATATAGGCACCCACATCCGGATTCACTATCATTTCTCAAGTTTTTTTCTGAGTGTTGGTAAGTGGTCCCCCTTCAGCTAAGTTTCACCCCTTGGCTTAAACCTTTAGTTACGCCACTGGTAGTTCGCTAATTCCCGAAAGCTTGCAGCAAATCCAGTGCTTTTAATTGACGGAGTTTTAACGAAACGAGTACATTCAAGAAAAGACGAAACTGGGGCCAACAGTGCAACAGAAACTAATGCTCGAGACATGAGGCAATTAAAAATGGCACGACACGGAGACATGCAGAGATTTTTGGGTCGAAACCAAGACTAGTCTTTGTGGCTATTTGTGACTCGAGTCACGTTGAGAAACAATGGTGACTCGACTCTAGTCACAATCAATGACTCGAGTCAGTGTTATTTCTACAAATTCTCCAAACATCAGATTGACAAACCAGACTTGTTTCGGTAGTCATAGACACGGCTCAACATTTAAACAAACACAATATACAATCGCGACGGATTTGAGAAACTCCACTGAAGCAAACGTTTCACTACACTAATCTTCAGTCCCAAAACTAAACCGAAAATTGCGAAGAAGTTCAAATCAATATTATCAAATCCAATCCAAATCTGGTTAAGCAGGAATTATAAAATCCAAATCCATCCAAATACTAGAATGCAGCAAGATTTAAATCAAAGTCCATGTTCATCTCTGGTCATTTTTTGGGCATGTGAAATACAAGGAAGTATATGTCTTGCAGCAAGGTTGGGTTGTGGAAATGACTGAGAGTGAAGAGAAGTAAAATGTAAACTGCTTGCACAAATCCTCATAGATTTAAATTACCTGGAATCAAAATTTCTAAAACAACTTTGGACACCATTTTGTAGCTTGTTGGGCGTCATTTCGTAGCAAAAAAATACATAGTACAGAAAAAGTGTTGAATTTCATTTCACTCAACACTGACTCGAGCTTTCAAACCAATGACTCGAAGTGACTTGACAGTTCTTGCGACTCGACTCTGCTCGAAAAATATTAGATGACGTTGACTCGAAGGGCTTGTGACTCTGACTCGACAAATATGACTCGGGCACATCACTGGCATTTGGTGCGCTTTGGAGTATGTGACTGTCCAACGTTTTCGTTATTCAAGTTTTTAAAATTTAATAGTTTAAACAAGAAAAAGCATGTGCTTCTTCAAACTACGATTATTTACATATGACCTCAAAATATTATACAATTTAAAAATTCAGCAATCTAGGTTGTTCCACTGTTCTTCCATAAAATAACAGAAGTTTATTGACAGAATTCGGCGAAAATCTTGGATCTTCCAGTCAGTGAAATTTTCACAAAAAGCTGGGAAAGCAGCAACCTTCAAATTGTTTTCCTGTATTATCATGAAACGACAAAGTCTAAGACTAAGCGGAGTCGAATTTTTTTGTGTGGGATAACCGAAACAAAACTTGAAAATTAATTGCAAAAGGTTTCGTGAGACGAGAGTGGACTTTTACGATGTTTGTATTCATTATGGATAAAGTGTTATGTTCTAACGCTCACGCAATAGAATGCAGACATATTTCATATTGTTTTAACCTGAAAATCCATCTGTTTTCACGCAAGCACAGCATATAATTATTTTCTTTCAATAATAACAGAATAATTTAAATAAGAATGGAACTACAATCAGATTTTTGCATGAATAAGATGTGCTAGGACACACAAGATGCATTTGCAAACTTGGCATCGGCGCCTAACAGATCTACTGCTGTTTGATTCTACTGGGTCCAACAGAGTGGATTCAGTTGCTTTACAACACATGGCATTGTGCTACTTTAGAATCAAAATCTCGAGTAGTAAAACTTTCAATCACAGTTTGCAGATGAGTTGAAATAACTGTAAACTTGTGCTTTTACGCGGAGTTCATGGTGATACATTGACGTATATCATATAACTTTTTAATGAAATTTGCCAGCCTTTGTTTAGCAAAACCCCTGAAAATTTGTTATTGTTTTCTAATGATCAACATGTGGTTTGCTGGTTGCAACAAGAGTGCATCTTTTACACTGCAGGCGCCTTCCAATAACAGGAAACGTATTTGGAACGTGCTTCAGCAAGTCAGGTTTATGCTACGTATCGGTTATCTCCCCAAAAGGTGAAAGACTCGTACAATCCTTCGACAGAAATGGAGTGTTGGTCAAGTCTTTCCAACCCAGAGCTGCTAAAGCAGGCAAAGTCTTCGAACCTTACCAGGCCAGTTGATCGAACACAAAGAAGATTACACACGAGTAGTAGAACACTTGTTGGGCGTTACATATAATAATTTTTTCTACTGTATTTTTTAGCGTGCATTCGAAAGCCCATATTTTTCGAGTGTACCGTATTATGAGCCTGTGTTTTTTTCATCAGCGTCACAAGCCGTTACAACAATTTTTATCCATCAGTTAAAATGCCATCGGTATATTCAATTTCTGTTTTTCGTGAATGTGTCGTAGGTTCCAATTTATATCTCCTTGCTTAAGAAACAGCTTCTCAGTCCTTCGTGGAATGGAACGGCATATTCTTTTTCCACGTTTTTTTGTTCCATTTTAATACAAACAAATAATAGATGGTCTGAGCGTTGTTAATAACTTTGCAGATGTGTGAGACACCGAACGAAAACATAGCGCTGGCAAGCGGTACCTCAGTCACAGTCTGGTCAAAAGAAGGAAAATTGCTCAACGAGCACGGAAAGAACATGTTCAAGTTCGCCAAATCGGTCGCAGTTCGATCAACAGGTAACTACGCAGGAAAAAAATATGCGCGGTTTGTCGCTCAGGTATAATCGTTATCACCAACTGTTGACGGGACTGTTGCTCTGACCAGGAATTTCATTTTGGCTTCGCAAATGCAGAGTGTTAGATATTGTAAAAAATAGCACAGCGAGTTAGAACTTTTGCACAATCCTTCTCCAGCGACTTCTTTTCCAAAACATCTTTGTGCAAAAAGTTGAGTTCACAAGAACTGTAAAAAGCAGTAACATGCACCGTATATAACATATAACAGAGCTGACAAGCAGTTTGACAACCCAAGCTCACGTTGTTTTCAAAATTTCAAGATCTCTTTGTGTTTTAGACGAAATCGTTGTGACGGACTGCGACAACGATTCAGTGAAAATTATTTCAGCCAATGGGCAGCTGATCACCCAGCTAGATTGCCAATTTCACTGCCCAGTTGGCGTAGCGGTGGACAGTGATGACCACATCATCGTAGTGGATTGGAAAGATCAAATCCGGGTACTGTCTGCTGCTGAACTTAACTGTAAACGCCATGCATGAAGCTTTACTTCGGAGATTGTGCTTTGCGTTTTTAGGCTGGTTGTTTTTTGATGTTTTTCCGCAAAGCATCATTTGCATGTCATGTTTATCCTTCCTAACCAAAAAAGGAACATTACTTTCTTGACTGTCTTACTAAAACAGCGTCTGTTTTTTAAGATCTTCGACGAAAACAACGAACTAATCAAAACTTTCGGAACAAAGGGTTCTAAGGATGGACAAGTCGACTTACCATACGGCGTTACTGTGGACTGCGAAAACAACCTTGTCATTAGCGACATGTGGAATAATCGGGTCTCTCTCTACACACAAGATGGCCAGTTTTTACGCAACATACTTCCTGATACGCACTCACATTCCGTACGTTTGCCTGCATTTGTGTCCGTAACACGTGGAGATAATGAAGACTACAGAATGGCCATAACTAATTACTTAGCAACATCAGCCTATCTTTTCACGTATTGAACAGCGAAACTGTCAAATGCACGGCGCTCCTAAGTCGCGAAGCTTGAACACCATCGGCGCTGTTGGGATGAGGCAGAGAACCATTCGACGTCACGTGCAGCTGAAAATTCAGGATTGCCAGATTACACACTCTTATTTGAAACATTTCAGTAGCAAGGAGAATTCTAATCAACAAATTTGCATGAGTTTTTTTGAAGATATTAAATGCTTTGCTGGACATTCACTGTCGTCAATAGTTTTTGGTTTCAATCAAATATGAACAAGTGCAAGTTCCACATATGCGACATCGCGGAAATGTGAAACTCCCTTTTGTTGTGAGAGCCGTGTACTTTACCAAATAGTCAACGTTTTTCTCTCTTGTAGCGTGCATGGTCCTCGTCAGGGCAAAAGCTTTCCACAAAACGATTCCTTAGGCACGTTAGTACTCCTGCCTGATCAGTGCTGCGCACCAGTGTGCTGCGGTATTCCATCCTGGCAAGCCAGGATGCTTCTGCTGCGGAGACCATGCAGCTCACACAGCATGTTTTGTCAAGCGATTGCTTTACTTTGAAAACGCTGGTAAAACACTTTTTTGGAAAAGAAACAGCCGCAACGGCGATTAGAGTCTTAAGCCGAAAAATGCAGAAATGTGTTGTGTCTCAACGCTTAAGTGTTACTTGCTGTAGATCAGCGTGGACCAACTACTCATCACTTACGGGCCATTTTACAAAAGCGTGACAACTTGCGGAGTTGCGGGCCACTTCCAACAAAATGATGCATAAAACAACAGATTCACAAAATTTAAAATTGAAAAGGAAAGATAAATGAGTGTGCTATTTAAATTATTACACAATAGCGAATAGCAATTTGTTACAAATCTCTATCAGTGTCCAGGCTTCTCTGACACTTGTTCGTATATCAATACCAATAGCCTTTGTTAGTGGTACCATGTCGAAAACTATCGTCCAGTGTTTCGAGCGCAATTCGATTTCTGCTAGATTTGACTTGCTTCTTTGAAAATGTGCTCTCCCACACGTATGCACTGGTGTAGGAGGCAGGGGTGCAAGCGCACCCCCAAAACTTTTGATTTGGTGAAAATCCGAGCAACATCAAAAATTTGAAAAAGTTCGCAAAATTGCTGTATGCGCTTAGAATTTACAAAAATGGCACCCAAAATCAAAGTGCAGACGTTTTTTTTGAGGTGGTGTTTTCGGGACAGTTAGGGGAAATTTGGGCAAGTTTGGGGAAATCTGGGCAAAAATGGTGCTCTTGAAATGTGCTTTGATTTAAAAAAATGTGCAGTCATTTTCTTTGGAGTTTTTTACGGGCACGTTTAGGGACAATTGGGCAAAACTCCTTCACACCCCCAAAAATTTGCCTGCTCCTACATCTACGCACGTATGTGCTTCCAAACATCGAGTGCATTTTTACTGTGAAATCTTTCAGTTTGGGAAATCTACGCTTGCTGATTGATTTTTGAAAAACCTGTCTTTGCTGATTAATTTCCAGAAGCTCTCTACAGTCTTCTAATCTAACGCCGTTATTATTGTTCATGTTTAATAAACGACGTTATGCTTGGTCTAACCAAAATTCCCTGTTGTAACATATGCACAACAATCAATACTGAGAAAACTCGTAGGCTTTTAATAATTCTTTCTGCAGGCTGCATGTGGCCCGCGCGGCCGCGGTTGGACCACGCTGCCATAGATGATGCAGTTGCATATGAAAAGAATACTACGGTTAACACAACTCTGTTTTGTCTATCAATTGTCTTTCAACAAATCTGAAGCAGGTCTATCATATTCGTTCACTTTTTCCGTGTTACTTCTGTATTTTTTATGTTGACCTTCAGCACCAATGAAAGTTTTTAGAAACGTTTTTAACGTAATCTCTGTGATGTATTGCACATGGGTGTCGGAAACGGAAGGACACAGTTCCCCTAGATTTTGAAATTTGACATTTTGCAATTAAATTTTTAGCAAAAATGGGTGTTGTTTTAGTTTCGAATGGGTGAAATTAAATTTCACCACTTTTGGCCCCCTTGGAAAAACATTTTGGCTACCCCTGAAAAATCTGGCATTGGTTCCTTGGGAAAAAAATCCATCCGACGGCCATCGTATTGCATACTCATTTCCTGAAAATAAAAGACATAAAACTCACTGGGGTTAGGAATGTACTTTCGAAAGGATTCTTCAAAATGTTTCATGCCTAAAGTTAAACTTTTACTTAATAATATCGATCCAGGAAGGAATAAACGTGCGGCATGTTTATTTCCAATTGGCGTGCACAAATAATTGTTTGTTATTCCAAAGAATATGCACGGGATAACTAAAAATTTTGTTACCTTAAACCAAGTTTTTTTGGAAATTTCGTAAAAAGATACTTTCAACGCACTTCCTTGGTTTCTTCTGTCCGTTTTACATTACTCAGAATTTTGGCCGTTAGGGTTTTGAAGACGAATTGTCGGCTGCTCATGAAGCCCTGCACCTGCGTCACAAGAATATTCCACACAAGGGGTCGCGCGAGGTTATTTCTTAATTATAAAAAGGACCAGGTACGCGCAGGTGCTTCTACCTTTTAGTGCATTCATCGTAGTGAATATCAAGGAAATTTTTCGTATTAACTCAATCGATCATTTTTGTATTTTTATACTGAAGCACCCTTGGATGTAGAGTTTCTTCTTCTGAGTTTTAATGTGTTGGCAGTTTTCTTCAAAAGATGATTCAAGGCCTTAAGCAACATTCTGTGGATTCAGAACCGACGTGGCTATTTGTGTTCCAACTATAAAGACTGTGTCTTTGCTGGGGCTGTGCATAAAATGAGATTTCAAAACAACCTATGATGCAGTTTCGTTCTTTTGCGATGTTTATAGAAAAAGAAATCGTTAATCGAACTTTTCGATGTATGGACTGAACTCAACCTGAATCGTGAAATAGATGCTTATCACGACTTCGCAAAACCGACTCGTGAGTGAGTGCACTTAAGCACTGTGTATTTTGCTGGATTCAATGCTTTTAGGATACATAGCTTTGTGCCCTATATCGTGACGCTTCGGGTACAGCATGTTTAAAGTGCTCGAGTGCGTCACTTTCAATGAAACGTCAATACTATGGCGTTTTTGTAGAGAAAAGAAATTCTCGCGAAAAAAGGTCACGGCGCCCTTGCTCCTCTACTGCGTAGTCTATACTTGCAAACGATTCTGGATTTGGCTTTCGTAAAAAACATATTTGTCATCTCGGTGTGGAAGGATTATTATTTGTTCGAAATTTGTTACATTTGTGGAATATCACAGTACTGAAAAACAAATTTTGGTAAGCCGTATTGTTACCCAACTTACAGCAATGAATGCATCCAAATTGTGTATAATTTTACGTAAAAAATCTGTTATGACTAATTAGGTAATTTACTCCGCTCAAAGATGCGTGACCTATTCGGGTTAAAATTACCTTTTAATGTTGAAGAACTTACAGTATGTCGTTATAGGCAGTTTCTGTTGCGCAGACTATGGTTTGCGTTTGTTTAGAACAAAAAGATCCTAAGTTTTGTTCTTCGGTTCTGAGCATCAACCAACTTGAACAGGAAGAGAGCAAGCTTGCATGATTTACTTGTTAACCCTGAGTGAACTCATTATTACCTAGATCATGTGTGACTATTTATTAATTGCTCTTTCGCATTTTTAGAACAAGACGCTGCTATCAATTTTTTCAAGTTTGCAACTTGCTACGTCTTCTGTAATTCTTGCTTGCTCGCTTGAAGCTGGTTGAGAAATTATCGGGCTTATAGGTTTGATGTTGTTCCAGCGCAGTTGGTTTTGCTTGATGTTATTGGTTTTGCTCGAAGTGACGTTTCTGCGTTTATTATTGCACGTATGTGCAACCACTTCGATTTTGCAACTTTTTGCGTGCTTGTCATGTTTTCATGTTTTTATCGCACACTGCTGCCATTCATCTACTAAAGAAAAGCATGCCTTTTTTCAATTGTTTTTATTTTTGAAATGCATCCCTTTGCGGTGTCAAAACTTGGTTGCCAACGCATTTGCTAGATAACTTGTTTTTTCTGTTCTTTGACTGCAACCGACTTTTCAGCAGGTCTGCTTATGCTCTGTGTGAGTTGAGCACAAGACTTATTGTCGTAGTACAGGACTGTTTACGAAGTTTTGGTAAAACGCAGTTTTCGATGGCATGATATTAAAATGCGGGTACAAAGGCAAGGTTTTGTGGAAGGAAGATGTTTTCCAACTCCAAGACGCAACGTTTGGAACAGATGTAGTCATTGGTCAAAGATAAAGGTCAAGACAAAACAGCATTCCTGAAATATCGATTGCATTTTTAAGCGTGGTTTGTGTCATTGCTTTTGAGAAGTTGCCTTACCACAGCGAGGTGACTGTATGGGGTTCAACTCCTGGGAGTATAGATTATTCAGACGAAGTTTCATGTGAGAAGACGGCACAACTGAGTGACAAAATTTGTAAAGATGGTGCAGACGCTCAACGGAGTTGTTTCAATTTTGCGAAATGCATTTGCACTTCTTATTTCTCGATTGTTTGCCATGTTTGGCACATTTCATTCACTGAGCAGTGAATCGACCAACCCCAGAAAAAATCAGCATTTACACGAATGTTCGAAAACAAGTGACGGGTCCAGTTTTTGCCGTTTGAGAGGGAAGGGGAGTAAGAAAAATGGGCAATAAAATATATTAAAATTTTTTTCATAAGCTTGTTAAAAGCTCTGTTAGTCATAAATGCAGTTGGTGAGGCGAGGCTGAATCAGCAGTCCATCGCACTGTTTTACGTTTTTGCTAGTACCAAGTCTTTGACTCATCAATCCCTCACAACCTAAGTAGCTTCTTTCTCCATAAACTATTGCAAATAATGTTTTCTGCATTTTAGAACGAGCTATTAATACTGTATTTGAACTTTGAATGATGTGTTTTTGTGTTAGACTTATTTTTCATGCATTGGCTAAAAAACAAAACCCAATCTTTATATTTCACTCTTTGCAAATTTAATAATAGTCAGATGTTTTTCATTTTACTACAATATGAACGCTTTTCACCTCGGTATCTTTCAGAGTTACTATGATTATGATAAAAGAGTATTGGGTATTTGACATTTGTATGTGATGTGAAACGTAACACTCGGAAAAAACTGACGCAGTTGGGTATACTTTAGAAGAGAAGACGTCCAAAAGCATTCCATGTTTTTCACATTTTAACTTGCTTTCAGGAATGATTCGCTGGACAATATAGTCTCCTTCCTTAGGGGGGATGCAGGGTGGGGACTTGGCCCCTCTGGATTTGGAATGTGATATTTTGCCATTAACTTTTTAGTAAAAAAATATTTTTCTCTTAGTTTCGGAGTTGGCAAAATGAAATGTCACCACTATGCTCCCCCCTAGAAAACATCCTTCCGACGCCCATGCCGTCGCAATGAAGGTGCACCTATCTTTTCTCATGAAAATGCTTTCTGCTATAGCAGCAATTCTAGATAATTAATTGAAACATGCGCGCCCACACGTTACATTGCGTAAAGAACAGGAGCAAACTCCACACTTTATCTTTCCATGCAAGGCAATGTCATTACCTTTTTAAGTAAAACCACTTGTGGTGTCTCATAAGCTTGTGACGTTTCAAGGCAAATGAAAACGATTTCATTGCCATCGAATCATGGCTGTTAACCTGGTTTGATATAAACAAAACAAAGTTAAAGTTGTGGATTCTGATCCTACACTATTTTTCAAGGGGTCCGAGATACAAGATATCCTCCACTGTTTTAATGCATTTTTAGTTTGTCGTCATGAAGTACATCATTTTCAAATTTTTACTGAGTGCCTGATCTTGTCAATAAGGCAAGCTTACTTTCATCTCAACCTTATTGCTTTCTTTGTATAGTGCACGCGTCGCGGTATCTTTCACTGATGTAAATATCAGTGACAAACTAATTAACTGCTTGCAGTAAGGAAGCTCGGGATGGTCGTGTGCGTAGGAAAACCTAAACATGTTACGCGGTCCTACATATACATTACTCCCAAGTCCCAATAGAGGCTGGTGTCCAGAGTATAGAACATTTTTGGCTATGAATTACGGGCATTACTTGAAATTTGCACTCCCAAATGCAAAATGTGACACACCTAAACAGGATAAATTATCAAGTTGCTGCTTTGCCAGCCAGGTCTCTTGAAGAAAAATAATCTGGTAATCATGTAA
>JGI24022J15233_10003324_pt1 | contig 15887 bp, 13 predicted proteins | sample Ectturendosymbi2_FD_15233 | JGI IMG/M metagenome (IMG submission 15233)
TCNAGCCTTGGACTGAGGAGCCACATGCGCCGACACAAGGAAACGCGTTGAGCAGCGTCATCGTCGAACCGACGGACAACTAAGAGAGAGTTTTAAGATTTTACACTTACCTATTAATTATATTCTAAAAACACCCCAGACGAATTGTCATTTTGGTGGTGTTGTCCGTCGGTTCGACGACAAAGCTTTAACTTTAATGTTTAATAAAATTAACTTAGCATCCATCAGAACTGTCAGTTTGTGAGAGTCGATCATGGGAGCGTCTTTTACAAGCAGCAGTCAAGCGTGTAGCGCTTACCACTTTGCGTTTGGCTGGATAGAAGATTCTTCCAGGGTAATTTCCTTACCAGTGCCCTTAGGATTTTGCCCAAAGATAGGAAGCTGTTACAAACTGATGCCACTATTTCGGCTAAGGCACTCAAACTAAAAATTTTTCGTGTCTTTAACTTTTGACAACAATCACAAATTGATACAACACCTAGACTCAGTTTCACTTTAATATACAGTATGCAGACAGGAAGACTATGTATTCTGTGAGGTAAAAAGACAGGCTTGACCATTGCATCAGGCAAAAGGGCAACAGCGCAGTAAGCTGTTCAACCGCGTTGGAATTCAAATGAAGAATTGGTGGATTAGTATTCACAAAGTTTGTAATTGATTTAGAACTTTGCTAACTTAGCCTTAAAATATTCATGCTGACCAAAACAATTCTTTGCTCAGTCTAAAATTTTCGTAAAGGGAACATTGTATGCAACGTTGGAAACGTATGAGTTGCAATACTTGTTCTGCATATGCATAAAATTCTTAAACACATCAAAGCCCATGACAGATGTAATACATGTGGTTATGAAAAAAGGTGATTAAATCAACTTTTACAAAATTGAGTGCCATCATTTCGTGACATGTTTTAGACTTTAGGCGTGATGTCTCTTTGTTGTCTTTTTCATTTTCAGCTAGCTCCATACATTTTCCTAACGTTTAATAGCACTAATACGTCGATTTGTCTTTTTCAATAAACCGGTATTCCAGGGAAATATGACATTGAAGAGATACAGATACCAACACGGAGTGTTTTCCTCAAAAGCATGTGGTGGACTGCACGAGTCACTATATTGAAAGGCAAAAACACGGCGGCTACTTGCTGCAACAAGCTACAAGTCAATAATAAAAATATAAATGCTCATTTTTATCATTTTTTACTAAACACGTTATCTGTAATGTGGCAAGTTGACGAGAAAAAATAGCGAGAAACCTAGATAACTATATGAATAGTACTCATTCCAGAAGTCTTGGAAAGTTGTATTAGCGTCCAACATCGTTTGATTCAAATCAGGCTTTTGCGAGTTGTCATTGATATAACGAGTTAACTAACCTATTATCTTCTTGAAGTGAGACTAATCCACGATTTGTGCGATAACAGCCCTATCTACAGTGATAGAAATTTTGGTTCATTTGATATCTTCAAGACTGTGTGCAGTAGCCAGCAATAACTTTAAACAATTTGAACAGTTATGCGCAATGAAACAAAAAAAATTATACCGAGACTTCAAGGAATGTTCGCGATGGCCACCGAACGTGAAGAGAAATTTCTGTAGAAAACAACCGTTTAAAAAATAATGGCTGGTGGTTGCCGTGGCGTTGCGTCAGTTCGTGCTTGGTGCGCAGCCAGTCGATGCTCACCGATTCACGATTTGCAACAACGTCTTACGATCACAAGTAACTGAATGATCAGTGGCACCGGTTCAGGTCAAAGTTTTACGGTTGATTGGCATTTTTTGTTGAATTCAGCAGACACGCACCTACATTAATTACGTACATATATTTTTGTCAATCAGAAAAACGCGATAGGAAAAAGCAAATTCTTAATCTGAAACCTCTGAGAAAGCGAACCAAGACGATAATTTCTTTTTTTGGAAACGGCAAGAAAATAACTGCAGATGTTCCAGCTGTGAGCACTCACTGAAGCAAGCAACCCACACTTCCTCTTCCGATCCAGGTGAGTCAAAACCTATTCGTGATGAAAGTAATCAACACAGCTTTCCAAAGCAAGCAATCGCTCATCTTCTTACACAGTCGCTGCGCAGACGCATAATGAAGAAATGCCATGAGTCACGAGACACCCCCTTTCACATATTTAAGAGAGTGCGATTACCACACGCGAGTGGTAACGCTCGAAAAATCATTTCTCCCCAAGCCCGGAGTTCCAGTACGAAATGCAATTCAGGACTCACTCGCTTCGAGGTTCATTGGAACGGACACACTTTAGAGATACCGTCCCACAGGCTATGCCTCCAGTTCAGCTATGTCCAACCCAAATGGCTATCTGAGCCAAAAATTATGTCACTATCTTAACCAGGGCCGCACACTGAATGACATATGAATGAGGGCCGCACACTGAATAGCTTAATCTGACCTCAGGAAACTAAATTTAGTTTAAGCTAATGTACTGAAAGCGTTCGAATTCTAACGGCAATGGTAAAAGACGTGATAAAGTGGCACTAAGGACCACCTGCATCCAAAATGTCAAATTCAAGATTATCAAAATGAAGACTGGTTGTCAGTATACCTACATATATGTAGGATACTTTTACTACACCAAAGACCTACACTGGGCCGCATGTGGCCCGCGGTTGGACATAGCTGCTCTAGTTTGTAGCGAATTTTTACGATCGGAGCTAAAGCGTTGCGAAGAACCGGATGCGGTGCTCAAATAAATGTATTTTTTTATTTACTTGCAGCAGACTCAGGGTCCATATCACAAGGAGCACAAAAATGGTTAAGTTATTACAGAGTAGGCATTAGTTGATAAACACAGTCAACACTGAGACAGGAGCAAAACACTGAAACAGCGCCCCAACTACAACTGCAATCACTTTTCGGTGGTAAGTAATCGGTAAACTAAGTACCCGCACGCTCGTTGCTTACCCGCAACATGGAATCCCAGCTGCCTGTGCAAAAAGCAGTTCCGTCTGGCGACATTTTCAGGCAGCTGACTCGGTTTTCGTGGCCAAACAAGGCAGTCAGCTTATTGCCTTTCAAGGTGTCCCATGCGTGGACGAGGTAGTCGTTGTAGGCGCCGTACACGATGCGACCTATCAAAAAATTCCGTACTTTTTTCAATGTCATATTTGCCTGTTGTGAATAACGTAGCCGGAGCAATGTTAGCGACGGCAGGGCAATCGTCGTACGGTCGTGTTCTGCAATAACAACGCATCATGCCCACAGTTAAACGCTGTTTGATCAAACGTCCTTAAAAAATTGACGAGTCACGACCCGTGCGCTCTGGAGCGAAACAACCGAAATGCGCCAGTGTACTGTACGTCACTAACAAGCACATCCGTCCCAAGTTCACCGCCCGCAGAAAACGAGCCTTGCGTGCACACAGTGGTGCAACACGAACTGTCCGCCGGAACTGTTTTTGCGACAACACAAGTGCTGCAAAAACCATGCTCTGAAGGGCACCAGGGCTGACACAAAACTTCCAACAGCAATTAACTATCAAATACTTCAAGTGAAGACGTCAGCTGCTCGGCGGCTGCCTTGAGTCTAGACGAGAAAGCTTTCGAATGCATGTGCAGCCCGTCAGAGTTGTCGCTGTGGTATAGTGCAAAAGTGACTGAAGTCCATGCGCGATAGACGCATGCACTCTACCGCAAGCGAAAAACAGCTTCAATATATCGTTCGAGCTCGCCTGCGTCGATTTTTAATCGATTCGTGCAATCCGTCGATCAATGCAGCGACAATGCAGCGACGACTTACCGCTGACGGAGAAGTCTACCGAGTTTACGCCGAAGATCACGCTATCCTTCTTGTAGACCGCAACTTCGCGATCGGCGCGCAAATCGTAAAGACGGATCTGGTCACAGCATAAAAATATATGTGTAAGAACACTCGCTTTCAATCATTTCCAGCTTAGTGACCAAGCAAGACGCGTTGAAGTCTAACGGTGGTTAAAAGGGTTTTCGATTCATTGTTGACCACAAACCTAAGACAAAATGATGACGAAAGGTTTGATGACGATAAAATGCTGGATGTTACGCAAGCGATCAGTGATATGCCGGTAGTACTATATATATATATAGCAGGTGGCTAGCGTTAGGAGTTTTGATGCATCTTGTATCCAACGCAAAAGATACATGGAAAGTCGTTGGTTGTAAGCTCACTACGAACTAATTTTGATTGCTGCCCGACAATAACACCGAGAGAACTCGTCGCTCGTAACACAAGCACCTGCCAACTGAAACAACCGCGGGGAAACCGCGAGAATTCACTCAGCGTTTGGCAGGCTGCGAAAAAAATGAAAAGAAACGTAACAAATCAAGTTACCTGCGTGCACAAGACATCGACATGCATGCGAAAAACAAATCATTTGATCTGATGACATCAAAAACGATGCACTTCAGTCCACAGACGACACGTATAAACGATCCGACTACGCATGGTATCCGGCCGCAAAACATGCAGATGAGATTGTGAACTGAAAGTGAGGGAACAAAATCAGTGAATGTTGATCCCGCAAGCACATCGCGCATACACACCTACGTAAACTGCAACACTGTCTGCCAGCTCGGGGGCAAAATTGGGTCTAACTGGAGGACAGCTTTGCAAAGCGCATTTTGCTAAGCCTGAGCAGATAAGGAATTTTGCGAAGCATTGGAACCAAAAGTTATTACACAAGACTCACAACAATTGAAAAAAGTTTGACGAGTGACCAAATTGCACTGTTTGCAAAAACTAGAGGCAACCAAATCAACAACGCAGATACGTTTTTACTCTGTTTTAAGGAAAGATACAAGCTCACCCATCTTTGCTACCATACAAAATAATTGTTTTACCATCGGAAATATCAAACTGAAGCAAGGACCAACAAAGTAGCATGCACTGACAAGGAGCCGATTGCATTGCAGAGCACACCGGTAGCTGCAACGACCGACAACGACGAACTGAAAATATGCAGAACATATTTACCAGAAAACGAGCGATGCAAGCCAAACCAAGGATACAAAACACAGACTTGCAATAACAAAGTGAAATTGTTTTCTTACCGTGGCGTCGTCAGACCCTGTGGCGAAGGCTTCTCCGGTGGGAAACCACCTGCATAGATAAACGTTGGGGCACCCTCTTTTGAACTCTGCGGAACGCTTATTGAAAATCTGCGGAACTACGGCTACTTCCTCAATGGCGTAAACCGTCAGTGCAGAGTCGGCTTCAGCTACTACATGCGAAAAATCTACGTTGAAAACACGCTTTCACTAACCTATGCAGTCAATACTATCAGGTAGGTTCAACGCAAACATGAGCAAGTTTGTTAGTGGTCACAAATCGGCAGCTCGTTCTAACTCACCTCACACTGTTGATGTCTGATTCGTGGGTCTGGAATGACTGGACGCATTTCGCAGAACGCATGTCCCAAACATAGGCCGTTTTGTCGCAACCCTAATAAAGATTTCCTGAGCGTTTAACACTACGAAGAAACAACCAAAGAAGTATGGACTAGGACGAATAAACACAGTATCAGAAAATGTCCAGGGTAAATCATAAAACATTAACTCAAAAAAATGTATCAAGTCCTTCCAAGACAAGCATGTGGAAGACGGAGCCGAAATTCCAATCGTTCGTTGATGGGTCTTTGTAAACTATAACGTAATACCGGGCTAGTTAGTCGCAATATGTTAAATATTTCCACACGTTTGTCGTAAATAGAAGGTAGTAATATTCATATTTGAGATAACTGCTTAAACGTTGGCACAAATCTTACACGAAATACAGCGCCCGACATGTACCACGTAACGGAGTGGAGTAACCGAAAGAGCCTGTAGTCTGTGATCAGCACAAATAACACCACCCGGCTTGTCAGCAAGAGTCTTGCTCAACGTGTGCAGGTTGTCGTTTTCCGAAAGTGAGATCTTCCATTCAAAACAATGTGCTTTATATTTACGTGACATTTTTTAATACAATACTAATCCAGTAAGGTAACCGACTCAAGAAAAGGCTATCGGCTCAAACTTCCTTTTGGACATGGCAAATGGCATGATGGCAATGACATCAAATTAGAAAGAAACACTGCTCACGCCAAATCCGAACAGAAATATAACCCACAGGTTTGGGCTTATCTTTCTCCCAATGATCACCTACAAAAATGGCCTACTATAATTGGAGAAAAACTAGTTTTAAGCAAGACAAAAAGCAAACCGAAGGTGTGTCGAGGTCTGGCAAGCACTGTGCACTTTGCGTTTGCCGTGAAAGACACAACGAATCCATGGTACCACGTGTTTTAGAAATACCGACAAAAATAAAACTTTCATAATGAAACAAATCTTAGCGTGCGCAAATTTTTAGTATCTATGTAACGACTTGTGTGATATGCCATGAACAGTATGCTGGCCAAACCATGAACAAATTTTCCACGTGATGGTCATCGCACTGCCATAATTGGGACAAACCTGATTCCGCAGATGACAACGACCATATGGCCTCAACACGACACTATTTAAAGAGCCATGGCATAGTAAATAAAGTAGCAATACATGAAGCTTACACTGTTATTTGTAATCCGATTTTCACTCTCTGGATGGATATCTGTGAGGACAAAGGGTATCACAACGTGACGCAAAAATTAATATTCAAAGCATGTCAAATGATTCTTGCACACTTCTGCGTTGCTCGTTTGGCATGGTTTGAAATATTTCACCACCCAGTAAACTAGCTTTGTTAACTCTCGCGGCGTTCGGTATTTAAATTTGAAAAAGCTTCGCGTTACCCGCGTCACAGCGGTCAGCTTTTGAATTTTATAAAAACTCGCAAGAGATTGGCTACCCACCACCAGTAAGCAATCGATCTTACGCATTGTACCAGCGCTATGCGAGTCATTACAACGGAGTTGTTGCCTGTTGGTCGAGTGGATGCACACAAGTGAAGGAGCATCGTGAAATTACAATTTAATGACGCATGGTAAGCAGCTTATGTTCAAAACAATAGACTTGCGTTGGGTCTTCAAAAAGATGTACTTAAAAATATCTCACCCCTTAATACTGTGAAAAGCTCCTTGATGTAAACAAAGTTAATATTACGCAATTAAAAATTCACCAAAAGGCTAATCAGCCAGGCGCAAAGCCGGCTGCCGTGCATCGATTTGTGTGCAACAAAAGGAAGGCGGAGCGGCAAAAGGTGGAAGCGCACGTCAACCGAGTGCCCGTCGAGGAAAGCATGACAGAGTACATTGTAAAACATAACCAAGACTCTTGTTTCTTGCGCATTTGATATGAGCTGACTAGGGTAAACACCACACCAATGACAACGAGCAGCCTTAAAACAACGACGCGCAAACGGAAGCGCGCTGCAATTCGTCAACGACGAATGCGCCCTGTTTGCTCTGCCGAAGTGAAGCGTTCCTGGCGTGCGTGAAACAAACAGTAGCAGCTCAAAACAGCGGGCCACGTGACTGGAAACGCAGGAATTCTGAAGTTTGAAAAGAAATGGTTCTAAATCACGAACCGAGGCAGTGAAACACCACGAGCAATCAAACACGGCAGAATACCTGTTTGAAAAGGAACCTCTCATAAAGGGGTCGGTAGCCTTTTTAGGACTACTAGACCACTTCAGGGGTCAAGAAGGCACACTTGGCCGTAAGAAACCAGGTTTCCAATGACCGGTTATTTTAGTTTATTGCATGAGACAGGTACGAAGTTCGCTGAGGACGTGCGTTCGAGGTGAGCGCACAGGCTAACGTTAAAATCGCTATTGTTCGATTCCTCTTAAGGCTTTGATAAACAATAGCATACACATTATTTCACTTTATTTGCAATGAGTCAGACGAGTGAGACCCACGCCAAAGGTCGGGTGAGATGCAAATGCGCTGTAACTTGCACTGCGAAACCTTTCTAACTCCCTAACTCAGCCCACGACGTGTTGACTAAGCCTACGGGGTTCTTTCGAGCCAGCAATAATGAAGACTCACGTTGCAACTGTTCTCTGCGCACAAGCGGAAAACACACTTTTAATTGCAGCAAATCATAAAACCAACAATATCAACTTGACGACAGCATTTGCAACAATTCTTTCGAAATAACCTCTACCACCGGCCACCATCGACCTACACATGGACAGACTTACCAACGCACTCAATCGGTACGTGCTAGACGCTAGAATGTTTAGTATCCAGGCACCACGTAGTGGACGGTGGTAGCACACCAACAGCACTAATGACTACGCGTACCTGCAACCACCCGCACATAAATCTGCAGACATCTTTCTGAGTTGTTCTACTATGCACTAATGGAGTCAAAGAAACATAATTTACATACAGAACTGCAAGAGAAAAAACGCAAACAGAATAATAGAATGGAGGCGTAGACCTTGCTCTCTGGTGCCGTAGCAAATACAGTGAGGCCGGACTGCAACACTAGCTAGGCCGGAGGTCATCAACCCCTCAAGAAAGCTTTGAGTTTTCAGAAATTACTGCACAAGCGCACACTGCAAGCATTTTCAATCAGCAAAATATAAACCGTTCACACCGCCCGTAATGTATATTCGGAAAAGCATGAAATGTTTTCACTCTTGTCATTCACCATACTCGTAGCGCCATAAGTTTAATATTACGAGTTTTCTGATCAAGCGAAACTGCAGTGGAAATTCAGACGCGGAACCTAATAACGCTACCTAAGTCGGTGTTCACCTTCCACCCACTACGGCAGAATGAAGCAACTTACTCCAGAAACGAAGAGATTGCCAGTGTCAGATGGAGACAAGGCAGCATCCATGACGTCGCTTCGGTGCCCGTGGAAACTTTGCAGCAACGCGCTGCTTTCGACGTCCCATAACGCACATGTCCCGTCACCAGATGCCGTTAAAATCTGTTCAATATTTTTACGAATTCGAGTTAAGTCTCTCTATGCAAGGCCTGAACGAAATCACTTCAACAAAAAACACTATGATCAGCTATTCAAGCGCGGAACAGTTAAACAAGAGGAAGGTTGAGCAAATTTTCTGATCATCGCATTGGTGACTCAAAGCATACAATCATCAAACCTGATAATCTGAATGCGTGTAAGAACAAGAAGATATGTAATTGGTATGCATAGCAACGACTTTTCGTTGCTGCATAATGGTGGCTCCCGAATCAGGCTGTCCCGTTCCAGACGTGCCCTGCTGTTGTTTGGATTGATTTCCAGCGCCGGATGAAGAGTGCAGAGGGAACACTGAACACTTGTTGTCAAGACCCCTACGAAGCAGAATGATTTAAAAGGTGAATGGCTGCACATAGTTCAAACATCAACAGCTAATATCTTCCGGGAGTACCGATGGATTTTGAGCTGAGTGAAAATTACATGAACATTGAAATGTTGCCGAAACAGGCGCATTTACTTCTATTTTGAGCTGAGTGAAAATTACATGAACATTGAAATGTTGCCGAAACAGGCGCATTCACTTCTTGATGTCATGATGGATAGTGCTTCAGGCGCATTTGGTGGATGCGGAATTGCACCTAAGTGAACATGTTTAGGTGGATGTCCACACCTTTTAGTTATCATGAGCTGCTGTACGTCGAGTCCAAGAGACCGACACTGTCAAACGGTTTAGGGCGACTGCTGCAAATTATGGTTGCAAACTTAACCTTCTTTTAAAGCTTTCGATCACCATTTAGCTACTAATCAGACAAAAGCAGTGCAGTAATACAAAACTTTTTCCAGGAATATCATGTACAAGCATAAATTTTACGTTTCGGTTCGATGCTTGAGCAACCCATTTAGCGACAATAAAAAAAGATGTCAGACACTTCCTAAATATCACAAACATGTTAATAAATCTACAAAGCAGCTGCAGCAATTTTTTTCACCTTCGCAATTGCATTTAGCCACTAAAAACGACCAAAAAATTTGAGCGCCCTAACGTTCTTTTCACATTTTATACTTTCTGGCCTGCAGATGAATGCTGTGTGGCAAAGCTTATACATGTGCACTTCTGAAAATTTTGCACCCCTGCGGTATACGTTGGGGCATCTGAATATTGTGCCAGCTGCTTTGTAAGTCTGTGGCACACAAGGTAATTTCCATTACCGCCACTTACCCGCATGCTATAGAATTCCCGGACGGTGCGTACGCACAGGTATTCACCCAGGTGGTGGGAAGGCTTATTGTAAGTTCCTATTATACAACAACCAGTCGTTTAAAAACGAGTTTCGACCAATAAACAGAATTACTGCAGAAACAAAGATTTGTTGGCGAGTAAGCAAGTTACCGGAAAGCAGCAAATTTAGTATGCACACCCCTTTCACAACCATAGATCACTCAAACTTTAATAGAAATGGACTACTGAAGGTCTGACAGGTAGTATATTAAAACTGCGTTACCTTGTTTGCAGTAAAAGCATCCCAGACCAGAACTTTTCCATCCTGCAGCATGTAAAAAAATGGTGTTTGTCAAAATTAACTTTTACCTTGTGGCTATGTTTTTCACTGCTTAGAACTTGGGAAATAACCGGTAATAAATTACATGGAAAACAAGATACAGATGACTGAAGTTAACACACACACGCACACACTCTTAGAAAGTACATCAAAGCAAAGGCACGAAGATCACAGTGAAAAGCTATTTTAATTATACACCTCACCCAAACATTCACTGAAGCTTTGTCAAACAACACGCCTAGTCACATTTTTGCTTAAAAATAATCAGTGCATCAATTGCTAAAAGAGCCTAGAAAATATTCTCATACATACAACTCAGTGCACCCATTCACTATCTTCATATGTAAATATGAAAAACTGCCAAATATTCCAAATGTTTGGAAATGATGGCCACAATTCAGCGAAAAAATTATTCAACAATAGCAATAGACACTACACGTTGAACATCGTGCATAAATACAAAGTCGCACAGACAACATATTTCATTCACACAAAAACAACATTGCTCTACAGATTTATACACACTGCATCACAAAAAATTCTTTGATATGGAGTTAACCACAGTTATCTAGTTAGCAGAGGAACTACCTGAGATGAGCTGACGATTCTGCGTTTGTCCAATGACCAATCCATATCCAAAACTTTGCCAGAGTGACCTTTCAGTGTCCGGCGACATCGCATTGTGACAGTAACATTAGATATATTATCTGTCTTCTTGCCCATGGAAAACACTGGGAAAAAACACAATCAGAAACAAAATTGTTATTCATCAAACTAATATACTTAGTTGTTACAGTATGGCTGATACTTTACAGCTTTGACCAATTTATTGCATGATGATATACAGCTTTGACTAATTTATTGCATGATGATAAAATTCTAACAAGTGCTTTCAAGTATTCACTTGCCTAATATTGGAGAGCACAGGCTAATCTAATAACAGTCTTTGATGTCTTAATTATTACAGCACATGACTATAAACAAAAAAGTGCAACCAAGTGTTTGGCGAAATCTGAACTACATGAAGTTGCAAAGCAATACAGATTTGTTGTCTTTCTTGGTCTAACGAAAGTCACTCCACAAGAACTACCACAACTTTTCACATACATATCAAGCATGCAATGGCTATTTAACTGACAGCTAACTGTAGGTACGTGCAGCCTCTTGACAACCAATGCACAAACAATTTTTTGAAACACAGCTATGCATTAGTTGTCATGAGACTTCTCCAACCCACCAAACGAAGTACAGCAGGATCAGCTGGCAGGGCAAAACTTCTGGTTCTCAAACTGTTTTTTTTCAGGTGGTACGCAAGCAGCTTTCCTGTCATATTCAAAAAGATTTGTTAATTCATTTCTGTGTTAATTCGTTCGTGTGTCATGCTAATGTTGCCAATTCGTTTACGTGCTATATTAATCTTAAGTACATTTGAGCAACTTATGTTCTTCTGAAACCAGGCGTGTACACTCCAACATTAAAAAACCATCAGGTGGTACGCAATCTCAAAAAGTTTGAGAACCACTGCACTAAACCAGACGCCAAATTGTTTGGTGCGGCCCACATGCTTTTTTTCATGATCTTGAAATGGTATTTCAAATGAATTACATTCCTCACTTTTTTGTACTACTCATTTCACAATCATTTACCACAGGCTTTTGCACTTGATCAGAGGTTTGCAGCCCTTGAAGTTCACGAAAAAAAAACTGTAACATTTTTTAATTACCTGGGAACCATAGACCACAAAGCGAATACAAACATTTGCACCATTTGTAATTGTTACGCTACAGCCCAGATTAAGGTCTATGTGATGTAAACTTTTTCTTTGTGATTCAAATGCGAGTCTTGCACAGGCTTTGTTGTGTAAAATTGTTTGAATAATTCGTCAAGATTTGGCAGGCAGTTGTTCATGCAAACTGAGAGCTATTACACTTGATTTTAGCTTGAGAAGTATACAGTAGTTTTGATTTGCCTGACATCATTAACTCGATTTATGATGGTGATGTTGTTTGTGGCTGTGGTGTTGGGATTGGGAATTTAGGCAGAAAGAGAAATTCGCAGCAGGACAAGGAAAAGATGATGTTGAAAAGGTTGGCACAATCAATGATAATAATAGTATTTGTTTTGCAGTTCATTAAAGCAACAATTTAAACTGTAATTTAGTCTCAAATATTGGCAATTTAATGCGAAACATGTCGTGTTCAAAAAATGAAAAATTCTTCATGAAGGGTGGATGTTTAACGAGTGGTTTGTGAAGTATGTTGTTGTTCAACAAAATGAAAGGGTTCTTTGCTTAATTTGCCGAAATAACATTGCTTGTCTGAAAGAATCAACCAAAACTACAATTCCAGGCATTCAGAATAATATGAGGGAATTTAAGTCAGTTGTGGGTGGATAAAGCCTATCAGTTGAAGATGTCATTGCACAGGCAACAGAAAATGATTTCCCTTTACAAAAACGACACTCAGCTTGGATTGAATTGAGCTTCAAGTTTAGTGAAGCAACAGCAGAGAAAGGAAAAGTCTTTAGGGACGGCGAAATAATTTTAAAAAATGGTCTGATGTTGGGAAGTTTGCCAGTTAGCGCATTACATTTCAACTTGAACAATGTGCATGTGTTGTGAAGATGAGAGTGTCGACTTTTGCTACTTTGACTGCTTCCAATGTATACAATAATTTTGCATGAATAGTGAGGCTGTATTGTGGTGGATTGGTAGTTGTAAGAACATACTAAAAATGCACTATAGCGCTTGTTTGTTGTCGTGAGAAGGAGCCATTGAGACTGTCAGTAATTTTTCTTCTGGAGATATGGTAACCCTATCATATGTCTAATCTAATCCACAGATTTTCAATAAGCCTGTTGCCGACATGTAGTTGGTTGTTTGAAGCAGATGAAATTACACCATATACTCCATATCTGTTGAGTTACCACTTTAACAATTTTTTTTTAAAGGATGAATAAAGTTTCATGATAAAAGCTGATGCGGCCCGCAATAACTTTCCAAAATTAGGATGTGGACAGCCAAAGTAAAATTCGGATGTGGATAAAGTAAATTTCTCTATAATAATGCTCTGCAAAAAAACAAGAACCTTCATTTGTTGTTTGGCATTTCAGCTGTATTGTAAATGTATTTGATTACAATAATAGCTCACAATCAATTGCCAATTATCACAATAATAGGTCACAAGCAATTTTCCAATTATCTAGAAAAGAGGTTCCTAAACTATTTTAGGTGCATCTCCTTTGGCGTTAGTCATTGATACTTGCATCTCAGCTAACCTCAAAATCAAACACAAAAAAACAGTAAAAAACTTAATTTGCGTATCCTGATTTTCAGTAGTATATATGCTGCTACCACACCCGTGCCCCTATTACAAACCTTCCACGCCTCTCAGTTTGAGAACCCAAGGTCTAAAGTAATAAAACAGTGGTGTTGAAGCTGCATCATAACTGCATTTCTTAAACTGCATCACAATAGTATTGTGTGAGTAAAAATAATGGTAGGTTCAAACGACTCTTTTTTGCTGGAATCACACTGTAGCAGGTTTACGTTTACCAAGGGCCAGATCAGAAAAAATAGTATTTAGTTGCATGCAGCCATTGGTAGAGCCAGATAAATTTAGTCAGATGAAATACTGCAAAGATTTTCTTTACCAGATAGAAAATATTTTTGACACATGTACTTCAAGACAGTGAAATATCTCTCAAGGCTATATTGAGATCCAATGACAGGCCAGCTTGAAATTACAATCTTTATGATGGAAAAGTCATTACAAACAAGAGGTTTTAAGTACAAAGTGAGAAAAAGAAGAAAGGCACGTTGAAAGAGGACGTCAAACCAGATGAGAAACTAGTTTGTTGAACCAGTTACCAATCCACCACTAAGTAATCAGTTAAAGTTTCCTAAGTACTACGTATAAGAGTAAAGCAGAAGACATAAAAATGAGTGAGGAATAAAATGGGAAAATTTATGTTGTTTTTTTCACCAAGCTTTAGTACTGGGAACAACTTCAAAAAGTTTTCTTTGAGAATGTCGATGATGAAACACCAACAAGTATGGAAACGAACTTCTTGCACAAAATTGAGTACAACCAATGCAAATCGCTTCTGAAATTGGCCCACTGTGAAAGAAATGGATATTCTCTTCTATGCACTAATGATTACTTACAGATGCAGGCAGAGGAAAGGCTTGTTTCATTCATAAGCTAGAGCAGTGCTTTTCAAACTTTTTAATGTTACAGCACACTAATACATTCTGAATTTGGCTGCGGCACACATACTTTATGAAATCAAAAACCTACTTTCCACAAACCTTGCAATGAGAGCTACTTATTATAAGGTTTTGTCAAAACATAAAACTTTTACAGCACACTTCAGCCTCTTCAGCAGCACACAGTTTGCAAAACACTGAGCTAGAGCATGGTGTCCAAAAATTTTGCCAACCTCTGGAAGTTTGGAAAAGGAATACTGATGACCTGCTCAAGACTGTATGAATTAAACTGACCATTGTAATCTACTGTTTTTGCATGAAAGTATGCTGTAAATCAATCATTGCAAGTCTACATTATGGTTGAATACATGTGGATGTACAGAACACAGTCAAATATGGATGAAAGAGCAGTAAGCTTTTTTATCCGGAAAAACTTTTTTATCCCTTCACCTGCGTAATAAAAACCAGAGTTTTTTCATTATAATTTTTCTTTGGGAAAAGATAACCAAAAATTTTCAATGTCACAATATACCTTAACATGAAGGCTACCTTCTATCAAAAGACCAAGGAAAAATTTGGCTTGTTTTAGAGATAAAAGAAAATTTCGTTTTTTTTACCCCATTTGACTATAGCTAAAAATGATGTAATAATTCCCAAAAAATAACAACACACAGTATGGTACATTGAGTAAGACATACAGCAGACAACAGAAAAGGATTATGCAAGTAATAAATAGTACGTAACTACATCTATCTGACCACCTGTGTGTACATGTGTACATGAGAAAATTACAAGCATGAAGTATATACATACACAATTAAACAAGTGGTAAAAAAGCGTAACACAGTATTCCTTTTCCACTGTTTCTAACATTTTTATATTTTTAACATCATTCAGCTACTAAAGGCTCATATCATAGCCTAGCTTCCAGTAAAAACTTGAGGCAAAAAATTGGCTCTTGCATTTGGGACCCAGGGCCTGGTAACCTGGGCCAAAAATGCCTAACCTACCTTACTGATGTTACCCACAAAAACCTGAAATCCAAAACCTTTTTAATCCCAACTAGAAGACTCGCCGCATCTTTTGAAGGTTTGAACAGCTCTCTAGTTCAATCACCTGGCGAGTTGTGGCACGAAAATACTGGCATGAGTACAGGCTGGTGCAGGCATGAGTTCAAAGTACAAGTATATTGTACACCAGCTCCCAATGTGAATAAGAAAACTTTAATTTACATTCAAATTCAGTGGCTTTGAGAACTGCCTATACCAAACCAGT
>JGI24022J15233_10003326_pt1 | contig 15884 bp, 9 predicted proteins | sample Ectturendosymbi2_FD_15233 | JGI IMG/M metagenome (IMG submission 15233)
CCCGGATCCGGAACCGTATTCAAAAATTTTGGAACAGGAGCGGCGTCGGAGTCTGAAAAAGTGACTCCGGCCACCTCTGGTGCACAGCAGTCTAGACCAGTATAAAACATTTCCATTTGAAACCAGGGCTGGGAGGCGGACCTCAAAATTTGAGCTCCAGCTCCAGAGAACAAAAATTTTTGACTTCGGCTCCAAAACGATTTGGTTCATTACCAAAAGAAAACCATTGTAAGAGTCGCTTGTCCCACAAACTTTGTATTGAACGGTTACTCAAACTTCGGACTCTGGCTCCATCATCTATTATTTTGGAGTCTGGTTCCAACCATTCAAAATTGATTGAGTTCCGGCTCCACAGCCCTGATCAAAATTAATTTTACCAGCTAAAAAGATTTGTTAGGTCCGAAGAAATCCACTTGCTCAGATTGCCAAGAGACGTGGTGAACTGCAAACTAGTAGCATACCATGTGTGAGGAGCACATCACAGTGCTGTGTCAAAAAACATGACAATATCTTTTTGGGCGATGGCACGAAATGCTGTGAAGTGGAAAATGGAAGTGGCAAATACTTTCTGTGCAGTGTTTACACAAACCGTGAACCCATTTTTACATCACCATGTGATATTCGTTTAATAGGGACGCATAAATTCATTGTTAAAAACTCTAAAGCTAATAATGGAAAACTGTTTGAATCGACAAGTTAGTATGATTCGAAAAGGACATAGCACTTGCAGTTCTGGCATTAATTCACAAGTTTGTGATTAAGGTGAAACTTGCATATGAAGATGTGGGAAGTGTCGAGCTAATTATTCAGTAGCAGCAGTGTTATGTAGCAGGAATATAGCCTACTACATCTAAATAAAAACAAAACAATATTCAACAACAAAGAAGACTGGATTCACCACCAACACTAAGAAGACAAAGAAATGCTGATGAATATGGAAACCAGCCAAGCATCAAGAAGGAAGCATGAACTACATGTTGAACATGAACAAAACCTCATTCTGCTTTCACTGTGATCATGTTCAGATAACACTTTTACTCTCACTTTCTGTTGCGAACTTACGAAAAGCATGCGTAACGCCGGACAATGAATGGCGTCGTTGCTAAGCAATATGACGTCGCAAGATGGCGGCGTTACCTAGCATTATGACGCAGTATCCTGTACGTTCTACGTACAGGAGGTGCAAACGCCTTCAGGGGATTCCCCATAAATTTTGGTATAAATAAGCTGGTTTTCGCAGTGAAAATTCAGATTGGACGACCTAGCTTCGGCAAACAGTTCTGACCTCCTTCGGAAGTTTAAACCATTAAGGTTTTGCTTCAGAAGTAAAGTGAAACCCTGCCTCTGGCCAAACCTAGCTCGACGGCACGGCTGTGAGGTAGTGTTGTTGAAGATTTGAAAGTATCCCCTTGAGATCATCAACTCCACAACCTGAGTTTCAGACTGAAAACAAAGTCACATAGAACGACTTGTTTTTAGTCAACACGGGCGGCATTGGCCGGGATCTCTGACACCCAAAACGATAAATTGGCATTGTCCGGGTGAAATTATGACACTCATAATCATAAAATTAGAAACCCCAAAACTATCGTTTCCAAACGTGCCCAAATAAAACTATCCCTGTTGACATTAAAACTCTGTAACGCTGGCAAATGAAAGACGTTGAGATCGTGACAGTTACTTCGGAAACTAGCTAAGATCTTTTTGATTAATGAACCACCCCACACTGGAAACGTTTTTTCACGATCAGACCTAACCAAAAAGCTGATCACTAAATGAAATTCTCTCATTTGATAAAAAGTTAACGTACTGATAGGTTCTAAGATGGATAATGTTTGTAATATTAGAATGATCTTGCTGGTCGTAAAAATGGTCATAGAAATTGACTTGTGTTTGTGAATTTGATTCGAGAGAGTTTTCTATAAAGTCATTTATTTTATTTATGAGTATCTGTTTTCTGAAGATATCTGCGCGTTAATTCAAATAAACCAACTAACAAGGAAAGGATAACTGTGTTTAATGCTAGCCATATATCTAAGGAGGTATCAGAAGTAAGCAGGGTGGTTTTCACAAACGAGTGAGATTTGTTATTACTGTCCTTGATACGACAATTATGCGAACCCACCTGTAAAAATAATGCTGTATCTAAAAACAGCACTTTGGGAATAGACCCAAACAAAGCTGTTATAGATTGAAGCGCCCTTTGTGGTGGCATTCCTCAGTCCGTGGCAGTGGCAGGAGTGGATGACATGTGCGACTCTCAAAGTCAAGACTAGATAGCCTAGGAGCGAGGCAAGTACTCCGGAGACTACCCCGTAGTTTACTCACCTTTAATTGTTTCATATAGGTGTGATTTTTTATAGATGTGACTAATCTGCTCTGCTGACCTTTTTGCGTGCTTCGGCTGATTTGCACAATGTATAGGGTACGCGCCTTGCAAGATTAGGGTGCTTAGTGCCTAGGGAATGCGAAATTTTAGTTAGTGTAGTCTATAATCTAGAGCAGTGGTTCGCAACTGGTGGTCCGCGAACCCCTGGGGGTCCGCAAAACTTTTTCAGAGGGTCCATGAGAACTTTGAAATTTGAAATATAAATTACGAGTTTTGAAATTTTTTGCTGTTTATCATCGCACAAATTAAACATGAAATTAGTGAACATTTACAATCGCTTGAAAAAGAATTCCAGAATTATTTCCCCGATCCGACAGAAGGGGTTGAAGTCTTTCCACGAAATCCATTTTCTCCTATGACAGATATAGCAACTGTTCCAGAGGAACTTCAAGACGAACTGCTGGATTTGAGGAATGACTCAGCCGGTCGTGAAATGTTTTTGGAAAAATCACTTACTCAGTTTCGGTGTATCATGTTGTGGTCGTACACAAAGGTATCGAAGGAAGCATCACGCGTTATCGTTCCATTCGCATCGACATATCTTTGTGAAAGTGGATTTTCTGCTCTCATTCATAAAAAATCGAAGACACGTAACCAACTAAACGTTGAAGACGACATGCGACTATCAATTTCGAAAACACAACCCCATATTTCAAGACTTGTTTCTGATATGCAACAGCAAAAATCACATTAAGTGTATTCGCTTTAAAATAAATAAAAATGTCCACATATTGATGTTATTTTGAATGAATAGCGCACTAGCGCACCAAGACTATAAAGTAAAACTAAGCAAAGAAACATCTAAGCCTACAAAAACTAAAAAAGTATTTATACAGCTACGGGTAGTGCGTCAAGCAGTCTCAGAACCCTTAGTTTGCTTAAACTTCAAGGGTCCGCCACTGCTTTGACAGCACCAAAAGGGTCCGCCAAGATCAGAAAGTTGAGAACCACTGCTCTAAAGCTAGGAACGCGCAATGCGAAAATTCGGGTGTGTGTGTACATTTCATAGGGCAGAGAAAAGGAACCAGCATCAGAAAAATTCCAAAGTCGAGGAAAAGACAGTCAGGAAATAAATGAATAATTGTGCCAAGAATAAAACTTATTTTGTCGTCGGTGCAAAGAATATATGTTCATCAAAATGTACGAATTGTCGAAATGACGGGTTCGAAATATGATTGGCACATCATTTTACTCTGCTCGAAAAATATGCTGGGAAAGATGAGGTAACTTGTGCAGCTTATGAACTATTTGATTATTGTTGTGTTATAATTTGTGAAGCACAATTTGGATTCGTGCAAATACACTGTAAATAAAAATTAAAATAAAACAATGGAGTTTGTGAGTTGCGGTTTTCAGTAGCTTATACTACTTGGCTGTTGTGTTGATTGTTGTCTCTCACATTCTTTCGATTGGACGTGCCCCACACACGAACTCATGGTTGGAAAAACTTCCAAAGTCCACTTTATACTACAAATATTTTAAAGTAGTTTCGGCTTTTCATTCGGGTGTATTTTCCTGTTTGCTAGCCTGGGTTGTTACAATTATTAAGAGGGGTTTGGGGGATTCATCCGGATGCAAAACACTAAATCAATACCTAAACGTGCACCCTGAACTTTAACTCTAACGCTAAACCCGAAACCTTTTGAAATAGTAAGATCTACATAAAAAGTACTCCCATCAAAGGTGCAATCTCTGCCAGCTAAGCTCAAACAATTGGTGAGAGCACAACCACTGAACACTCGCACAGCAAGCATAGACACTAACAACTCGACTACGTTCACTTTGCTACTAACAATACGCACTCAACTGTATGTCTGGACAAATGTGGATGCAGTTCGAATACCAAATAGTCGCAGCAGAGCTTTTGCCATTGATGCCAAAATACACACTAACACTTAACAAATCTGTAAAAGCACCCTACAACTAAAAGTTTTGATGAGGTTAGAATAATCACATCAAAACAACAAAAATTTTCTCCGTCCGATCAAGCCTGATCCGCCAATTTTCAAAAAAATAGCAGTCCGATCAAGTCCTGTCTGGCCAAAATTGGCTTCAGTCCTGATCCAGTCGTGATCCGTGCTCATCTCTGTTAGGGATTACACTGCGGAACATAGATTTCACGATAGACAGACTCGGGGTAATGGCAAATAATGCTGAAAAGATGCTGCTGAAGACAATAAATGAATTATTGTGCAATGTGTAACTTTTTCCATAAAATTCTGCATCCTCGAAATCTCGATAAAAGTGTTTCGGATATCCTTAACCGTATCCGGTTCCCGTTTGAAATCACTTTCTGAATATCCGGATCTGGTTGCAAAATCACTATCCTCCCGGATATCCAACCGGCAAACCGGTTAGTGATCATCTCTAATGCATACCTACCACAACCGGAGTAAACGCCCCTGGATAACAACTGCGTATAAAGTTTAATTTTGCGACCTCATGTGGACAGGGAAGTTCATGTGAAACGCGGGTCATCGTCTCTAGAGCTACAACCAACGCTGTTGGCTCATTGCAAATTTTCACCTCCTTTCTGCGCTGCATCTGTGTACAGTGAGAAGTCGCCGCAAATGCGTATTTAGCCAGTTAGAAATATTGTAAAAGTTTTTGCTTGTTTGCTTTGTCTTGTTTATGTTTGTAAGCTTTCTTTTTGATTTTCATGAATAAAGTTAACTGAACTGGAAAATTTTCTTGACATTTTGATTTTAAGTTTTTTTACTTGAAAACAAAAACACTGACTGACAATTACTGAAGTGAGTGACAACTATTTTTTTGTTCTGTAGTTTTGGTTGATGTTTGAAAAAAGATGCTGTAACTGTGTAATTAAGTTTGGTTGAAATTATTATTTTGAGGCCAAAAAGTTCTACAAAAATGTTTATAAAAGTGTCAAGTTGTTTTTGGTAATATTTTTGTAATTTTAATTTAACTTTGACATTTTTTTCTTATAATTGCTTGAAGATCCTAGTTTTCATTTTATTTTAGAATTTATACCCAAATACAGCCAGTGCAACATCTAGCTACTATCAGAGCAAGTAAAAACTAGCTGTATTTATAGAACATGATATGCAAGAAACTATCAACAGTGATGTTGTTGTTAACTTTTCGTTTAAAATGGAATGATGCATAAGTGCAAACAACAGTCGTAGAATTTCACCTTGAATGCGAAATTCTAAAGTTAGGTTTCATTCTTATAATACACATTTGTAATTTAGATTTATATGATACTAAGACTTTCTGCATTGCTTATTTGTGATAATTTTTTTGCTTGATCACATGCATATTAGTTTTGATAAAAATCCTTTCTACAGTGTTTGTTTTTTTTCCATTAACATGTGATCCGCACGACATGATTTGCAATGAACTACAAAAATCCTAATAGAGCATGAGCAGGTTGCTTTGTACAAGCAATACTACAAAAGAAATAAACACTAAAGCAGTGCTTTGGCCATTAATATATTTATTCATTTTCCTGCAGAAGAGTTTCACAGTCAGAGAAAAATTAAGATATGTGAAAAGCATTACACATTTGACATTTGCGTGAAAAAGTTTTAATGAAGATGTGTATCACTAACCAAAGGCACGCAAATGTGTTTAATGAAGATATCAAATGTTTTTGCTAAACAAAAGATTGCATCATCAACATTGTTTATTGTGCCTGCTTATGCATGGATCTGATTTATTGTTTTTGCCAACTGGCAATTAGCTTTGTTTTTTCTGGTTTAAGAATAGAAATACAAAACAGATGAAGAGAGGCTATACAATAGAAGTATTCACGAAAATGTCTGAAACTTCTTGTATGTTAAAAATTTTAATCCACCTTTTTAAAGAATATATTTTTCTTTGACCAGTCTCAGCAAAACAACCGACAACAAAATGTATTTACCTATTGACTAATAAAAATCAATTTAATGCATTAGTGTATTAAATTGATAAAACATTTAAATACAGTAGTGTACTTTGTTTTATTAGTGGATAGGTAAAAAACTTTAGCTGAGGCAAGTCATAATAATAAAACTTTCAGTTCTCTTGTGAACAAGATAAAGTGGATCATGATTTTTATAAGCAGCCAGCCTGAAAGAGTCTAGTTCACTGTAAATGGCAATTTACTAACAGACAGGTAGTACGTAGAACAGTATCAATAGTAGGTTTTATATATATAAAAAGTTATGTTGAATTTGTTCAACTTTTGAGTGATTTTGTTCATGTCATATAATTTGAAATCTATATGATGTACTTTAAACTTNGGCAGCATGCATGAANTTAAACTAGACATGTGTGCATTTAGTTTGATAAAGCTTTTCATTTTTGAGTTGTGATCTTTTTCAACAAATAATCAAGAAATATATTTTTGTGATGTCCATGTTATGTAAGCCAAACATTCCTCAAAACAGTCTCAGTGGTCCTTATTTTGGTGATTGTACTCCACATGATGTTTTTTATTGTTGTGTACCATTTGTTTTTAGAAAAATTTAGTTTCCTCTAAAATATTTATGAGTAGTAAAATAGACAAACAGATTGATACAAATGATTTAATGCAACAGTTGTAACTGCTTAGTCTAATAAACTACAGCTGTTTAACTTTATACCTTTTACATTGGCACACAAAAATTTCTGTGACAGTTCTTTGCACTTACACAGCAGTCGTGAAAACAAACTAGTGCCCAAAGATTGGCATGCATTAAACCACCCAGTAGCGAAGAAGTTAAGCATGTAACAATAAGGTGATTTAGCATTGCAACAAGACATGTAATTTGTGAGAGTTGCTATCAGGATTAGAGAGTCGGAAGTCCCCGGAAATGTCCAACTCTGACTCTTAGCTTCCATAATTTTCTGACTATGACCTTTTAAAATTTCTGACTTCAACTCTTCAACATAACATGAATGAAGTTTGGCTATTAGCAATGGTAAAGAAGCGAGCAAAAGTCATTTTAGAAGCATTTTGTTATTGTCGCTAGATACATGAGTTAGGGCTTTGCATTAATCTATTTATTTAAAAGATATTTAGTCATCTTAAAAGTTTGTTCTGTTTACTATGAGTAGTTACTATAACATGAATGAATTAAACCAAGGGTTCTTAACTGGGGGATATGCGTCCCCAGGGGGCGTCAATAAATTTCCAGGGGAACACACGCCTTTATGCATTCTATAACATGGAAAGTTTGATCAATAAATTTACTAATAAATGCATATGCTTTTAAAACTTATTCAATGTCAGGGGTGCTTGAAGCAAAGGACAATTACTTAAGGGAGGCATGGTAGAGAAAAGGACCACTGAATTAAACTATAACAACATTAACATATGAGCTGCATTCAAAACACCTTGAGTTGTAAGTGGTATATAGTGAGAGCAAGCAGCTAGCTATAGAACCACTATATTTGTTTTTTGTATTTGCTAATTTTTTAATTTTCTGAACATAAAACATAGAAGAAAAACTTACAAATTTTAAAGATTTATTTCAGCTTGTGATATTAGTGCTGTTGCATAATAGAAAGCGTTCTTCCATGATCCTGATTTCTTTAAGCTGAAGGTAGCTAAATTTGTAACAGCTAGCAATCAATAGAAATCGTGGTGCACAGCAATAATTCTGTTTCAAAAAAAATTTCAAAAGAAATTTTTCTATTTCAATAGTCACAAGTTAGGACTCCTAGCTTAGGGGTGCGACGCAAAAGTGATTCAATTGGAGACTTCAAGAGTTGGATAAAAACATTAGACTCTGACTCCCAGTGTTCTCAGGAATCTGACTCCTACTCCACCCAAAAACCTCCAACTCCGCAGTCCGCAACCCTGACTGCTATAACTACTACCAGAGCTTGCTATAACTACTACATAGAGTCCATTAACTTACCTGACTACAAACTTTGCATTTGACCTGTAATTTGCTTGTTTACTACGTGGAAAGCCCTCATATACCACTGATGACACACATACCACAGTTTGAGAACCACTAGTCTAGTTCATTCAGACAAATTAAATTCACTGAAGTTACATATTTAAATTCACTGAAGTTACATGTACAGCATATAAATTTATAGTTACTAAATACATTTCAGATTTATAAATTCAACCAGGTTTATTGCTAATAGTGTTCTATTTCTGTCATTGGACCAAGTAGAATATATGTGTGCATTATCTACATTAGCATGTAATCCTTGAATTCTGTGTGTTTTATTTTTTTAGTTTATGTGAATTCAGGAAAAGAGAAGTTTTTAATTAATCTCTTTGTTCTATTTGCAAGAAATGGATTGTGCATGATGGATATGAAAACGAGTTTGCTGTTTCTGTTGATATTTGTGTTTGAAGTTATTTCAGGTATGATGTTATGTTATTTATCTTAGTGAATATTGTTACCAAGTTACAGATTTTTCTTTTTGATATTCACTGTTGCAGTAAGAGTTTATAAGTAAGCTTGTTGATTTTAAAAGCATAAATGTGGGCAGTGCTACAAATTACCTTAATATAATTCTGATTTCAAAATATTAGAAAATAGCATATTTTGTGTTCATTAAATAATTAGTTTTAGGCAATCTAAGAAAGGTAACGGCAGTAGCAATGATAAGGAATGGTTTGGGAAAGGTGAAGCTTAATGTCAAACTTCTTGCATTTTTTGTAAACACAATTTGCGATCTAAAAGTGGATGCACATTTATCGTGTGGCTAGCAAATCAATAGGATTATGTAAAAAGATATAACCGACAGCTGCGATGGTGTGTTTAAGTGTGGTAAAATTGAAATGTCCTTTTCTTTCTCATGCATATAAAAAGCAATTGTTCAAATCTGGACAGTACAAGGGTAATAAAACATAGCTATGAAGCACTTTACAAAAATTAGATGTGTATAGTAGTAAACATGGGACTTGTGATGTATTTTTTTGAACCTAGTAGTATATGTAACCTTGTTACTTAAAATTTATTGATCTAGCCACTTATGCACAATAATTTTTTTTTAATATTATATCATTGTAGAACTTACCCCCTATTTTTGGTTTGTCATTTTCTTCCATTCATCCTTTTAATTTTGTAACCCTTCACATTTTAACTTCTGTCCAAGAATAAGAATAATTTGGCATATGCATCTTGGTGTAGTCTGGCTAAAAACATTGTTAGTGGTAGACTTGATTACCTTGTTTTAGAATGATGATATCAGTGTTATCCATACCTTGCAATATCTTTACACATTCTCAAGTTTTTATCAAAGAACATGTTTTACTTCAAGGTCCTGACCATTATTTCAACTTGCTCTTTTAATATTTGTTATGTGGCAATATAATAAAGTTAAAATATACATAATTTGTTTTCCAACATAGTTTTAAGTTTTTTTCAGTAACTTCTGTTCTTTGTTTTAGTAGAAGATTCATTTTTTATACCAAGTCTACTTTAATTTTGGTGCATGAAGAAGTGCTCAACTTGTTTTGCTAATTTCTTTTTTAGCTACAACATGTCCTGTGGGAAGTTATATTCATGACAACTGCACATGTGCTGAATGTTCCACTGGATACTAGTGAGTGCAAAGATAGCAGTAGATGCAATGGGTTGCATTTTGTGAAAGGTCTTTTATGTACCATTGTGCAGTTTGCATGCTTCTGAATACTTGCCTGTTGATCTAGCTTGGACACTAAGTAATAATTACAAAAATCTTAAGTTATTATGAAGTTTGTAAGTGTGCATTTTTTAACAAACTATGGGGGTTGGCTGGGATTAAGTTCATAAGCAAAAGTGGTATAGATAAATATGTTTTTGAAACCTATTCATTTTTTTGCTGTAATTATATAACTTTAGTAACGTCACATAACTAAGTGCCACTTAGATTTGTTTTGCTTTGATTTCAAGTCTTGTTTATGTGTGTTTGGGTTTGATGTAAATTGACGATTTTTATTACAATGCACTGTTTATTAATGTGTGATAATTTGACGAAAGGTGCAAAGTAGTATTATGTTAAACTTGTTTGTGCTGTATTTTTATAATCGAATTTTTAATGTGCTATATTCACTCTGTTTGTTGAGTGTAGGCTGCAAATCTGCTACTGTTTTGTTTTTTTTCTCTAATTGATAGTTTTATGTGCTTCTATATATATTTCGTAGTGATTTGGTCTAATAAATCCAATTTTTAACTTTTTATGTTGCAGTTTACCTTATCATAAAATAGTGAAGGTAGTTGACTGAGAAATCAAAGCAAAAATGTTACACATTGAAACTTGATACAGTCAGAATTACACATTCTTGTGTTTAGCTTTAATAAAAATTTCAATAATCTTTCAAACTTTGTTTACAAGCACTTTGCTTGATGACAATAGTTTCTAGCTTATATTTCCCCATTGGTCATGTTGCAACAATTTCTGTTGTCAGAGTACATTGCTTGCTTGTGACACATTCATTCAAATAATTGCTAAGGCCACCACAACAACAAACCTCAATAGAGGTTTTGTGTCAGTTATTTTTCTAGAAAGCCCATTGTTTCTCTAGAAAACCCATTGTTTCTCTAGAAAGCCCATTGTTTCATCAGTTCAGGGTAGGTTGCCTGAGAAAATGTTTTATCTTTAGTGTTAAGTTACATGTCACTTTGTACAGCATGGAAAGCTCGTATTATTCAGGTTGAGTTTGCAAATAGTTTTATTTTGTTTGAAAGCTTCCTTATTCCTTCCCCACAAACAAGCTAACCTGAATTTAATCACCTATGTGGCTGGTATTCCCTAACCTGGGTAATTAATAGCTACAACTTTCTTTGATCCTTTGAGTAAAACTTGCATGTGTGTCAGGTATCTTGTGTAGTTGCATATGTACGTATGCTGCTTGTATGCACAGAAATGTTTACTGGCCTAAAATGCATCTCATAATTACAATAATTACAAAAATGTTGTGTATTTAGACTTAGTGAAGTTTGAAATTGAATAAGTCGTATGGAAGTGAAAATAAATAGTATTCCGTGAGACGCTTACATTTTCTGTTTGCACATTGCAAAATGGCCAAATGTGTAGGTGGTCATTTCTGTTCCTGTATGATGCATTGCACTTGAAGTGAACAACACTTCAGTTTTGAGGGGATATCGACTATTTTCTAGTTGTGATACATGCAATTAAAACTTTACAGTGGTGGGTCTGGTGAAAGTTTTAATTGTCCAAGTCAATATTTGTTTGACTCCCAATGACGTAGCATCTGTGCACATAACGTGTTTGTGGTGGATTTGTCTTAGCAACTCTCGCTTCCATGAAGCACCTGCGTCGCGTTTTTGTTTGCCGAGATTGAGACGAGTTTATACATGCCGTCAAGTGTAGTGGCAACCTTCCCTGTGTTGTTGTCATTGTTCAAGTTTTATGTTTGTCCAGTGATGATAAGCAAACAAGTTTTGTTTCAGAGCAAACGTTTATTTCTATGGGGATTCGGGATATCAAGAATGCGTTTCGTAATAAGTAACTTGTAATGGGACACTGTTTTTAAAACTTATTGAAGTACCATGGAGACTTGTACGCATGTCCTGTCCTTGGAAGCTTATACGCATGCCATGGAGTTTTGTTTTTGCTCATGCCTTCGTTTCAGAATGGTGTAATAATTGCACACTAAGATTCATACGGTCATGTCTTGACTTTATTTTTTGTTGACGAATGAATTGCACGAACAAGTGGACTACATGACTCGTATAATTATTCAACGAACCAAAGTTTTTGGAAAGCCTCGCTTTCTGTTGAATGAAAGGATTGTTTTTGCAGCTGTCCTGGAGGTTCTGCTGCCAGAATTCCATGCTCTCCTGGAACCTACAACGATGCAACTAATCAGTCTGATCCATCAGCGTGCAAAGTATGTTTACAATATTTCATTCCGGATTGGGCATCGCCATCAATTAGTTACAATCAGAGTAAAAAAAACTTTGCACATAATAGGCAACACTGCTGTCATTGCGAAGCGAGGTCTTATCTTTCGTGTATTGGATGGTTTCGCACGGCAATTAACGTTTTTACCTTCGGTTTACTTCAGAATACAACCACTGTACACGTTCGGAACGAACAACTACTGTACCATCTTATTCAATGAAAGCATTAGGTGCCACACCACACTTTGTTACTAAAAATATCGGAAAAGAGGATGCGGTTGAGATGTTTCCTTGTTGCGCCTTCTAAGGGTTTCAAACGTATTTTTGTCGTTTTCTCATGTTGGACAACCGTTATACAAACAGTGGCAGGATTCTTGCATCTTGTTTGTGGTTTATCGCAATGAAATCTGATTTTTCTGAATAAATCTAAGAAACAGTCGATAAAATTTCCCGATATGCATTGAAACTGATGCGTTCTTTCGGTTTAGTTTTATTCTGCCTCGACCTCAATTGTCCGATTGCCTGCACTTCCACTTCATAAGCTTTGCGGACACTCCAGGGGTTTTTGTTTCAGCTCTCGCTTGATTTTTGCAGTCATGTCCTGCTGGTCGATTCAGCAACAGCACGGGTGTTGAATCTTGTACTCAGTGCCTTGCCGGTTTCTACTGCATAGAAGCCGCGACGTCTGAGGAGCCATGCGCGAGTGGTTATTATTCAAGTGCAGGAAAAGAGTCTTGTACTCTTTGCCCTGCTGGTTATCGGTGCTCCGACAAAACGACACCAGTCCCCTGCTACGAGGGGGAGTGGAGCGTGGAAGGTGAAACGCAGTTTGTTTGACAATTACAGCATTTACCTTTCCGTCGGAAGCGTTATGACATGATGACACAAGCGCGCGTTAAGAAAATTCGTCATTTCCCCATTGCTGCAGCTAAGACTCGCTGAAAGTTGCTTTTCAATACGTGAAGACGTTTTCTAAGTTTTTTTTTGTATCTGCGATATGGCAACAGCATGTGCAGCATAGTACTGGTGAAGGCTTTTGATGTTAAAATTTACATTTGATGTTTTGTTATTTGTTGAATTTTTATAAATCGTTATAACAGGGAACTTCCTACCAATGATCAAACGTAATTAACAGCTATCTGCTGTACAAGCTCGGTTTCAGCAACGACTTAGGTTGAGGTTTGTTAGAAGATGAGCGTACAGTTTCTGGAGCAAGAAATCTGACTTTCCAAAGTAATCAAGTTTAGTATGCGATGAGTTATGCCTGAAATCGTCAAAAATTTTATGCGACTAAAAATACATATCAGGCTTTTAGATCTAGCGCTTGTAGGCGTACTAGAAATTTATTGTCTCTCTGTGTATTTTGCTTGCCTAAGTTTTTGAATGTTTTTAAATTGAGCCCTATTATTTTAGGGAAAGCCGTATGCGAGCCATGCCCTGCTGGAAGCAAGTGCCCGACAAAAGATGCCACTGTTCCTTGTGAGGTTGGAACGTTTAGCGCAGGAAACGCAACTCTTTGCACTTCTTGTCCGACTGGCTACTACGCGGACACCGAAGGCAACAGTGTATGCAAAATATGTCCCGCTGGTGAGTTAAATTTCTTTTTGCACATCTGTGATTTTGATTGCGTGTGTTAGAAGGGTGAAATTGTGAAAGGTCTCTAAAGCAAAATGTTTCCATTTTCTTGCTTTGAAAATAGTGAAATGCCTTTTGTGTCGATTTCTGAATTGCAGTATTGTTTTGAGTCGACATGAATTTGAAAGAAAACGCAGGTTGTGCATGAATCCCTTGCCTGGTATGAAACTTATTGACATACGGTCAAAAACCTTTGTTCACAGAAGGCAAGAATGCTTATAGGATATATCAGGGGTGCTGAACTCGAAAAACACGTTGGTCTTTGCGATTGGCTCTAGGTTTTGAAATATCATATCAATAAATTTTTGTCTCTAGTTACCTTCACAATCGTTGTATCGAATTTTGAAGACCAGTTTACATTACACCCTGTGATAAGGTCATGTACGTTGGAGATATCCAGACATGTAAGAGAAAGGCACTAAAACGAGACGATCACTTGAAGGAATGCTGCAGCAACCATTCATATATCCATCTATGCAACATACTTCACGCATTCTAGCGGTTCCAATGATCTGCACTTCAGGAGCCTGAGCTTTCAGTACCATAACAAGACGCCTCAATAGCACAAATTTCGTAAAACTTAACCAATGCGCGGGTAGGCCTACGCTGAAACGATTGGGACTCACGAAAATAGACAATTTGAGCAAGAGCTCATAAACTTTTATGCCACACAAAATAATCAGAGAAAAACAAACTACAAAAAAATCATTAGTCAGACCAGGATCTGTACTGTAGAAGTTCAGAGATGCAGCACGAATTATTTGTGTAAATTAACTTCAACTCATCTGCAGGAAAGTCGTCTTGTACAATTTTTCCTGTTATCTTGCTGTGATCAGTCTCGCACCATGTCCAAGCGAAAGTCTTATATCATGTGAATATCCCATCGACTTTAACATTTCATCTCCATTGATTTAATATCTTGGTGAAAACTCTCGCCATGGTCATCAATCACGTTTCCAAGGTTTTCAAGAAAGCAACCCATGTTATTGAACAGATAGCGGAGTTTGATGCTTATCCTCACCCCAAGAACTTAAAAGTTCGTAAGCATCATTTTGACTAGATCCAGTTAGGTGCTTGCTTTGTGTTTCCGAGCAACTCTTTCGCAACTGAAAAGAAGGCGCGCCAGGCTGCATGCTCAACGGTCAGATGCAATAGAAGGGTTTATTTTTATGCCTAATTGAAACTCCCTGCCATTAGCTTTCCACTGCTAAGTTCAGAAAATCCTTTGCACGGGCAATCTAAGTAAGCACCATTTCTTCCAAAACCTTGACAAAATATTTCATCAGACCCAATTTGACGTGAAAGGAGGTAAAATGATAGGGTACCGATCGACCAGTGGTACATTGATAACACTACGTAACAAATTTTGATGAAATTTTTGTTTGGCTGTATATTTTCATTGTTTCTGGATAATTTCCAGGCGCTGATTCCAAAAATGTGATTATTTTTGTTCTATCACCGGCCGTTGACTGTCAGTAAGGCTTTTTACGTTTGTGGGTTCCACTCCATGCCAACCTGGTAAAATGAATTATGCCATTTGCAATTCCAAGAGTTTGGAGAGAGCCACAAAAAATAATAACGACTGTAACTTCTGTACAATATTGCATTGCAAAGTACCGCAAGGTCAAAGGAAGAAGAGCGCTAACATATCCACGTATACCTTTATCGATTGCACTCGTTCCTCACAGTGAAACTTTACCAGTTCTAAACCCACCTCCAAACATAAGTAATTATGCTATTGTCATTGTAGTTGGAACTTGATAATGGATGTGAAGTCTCAGCATCCAACAAAACTTTAGACACTGATGTGTAGTTCAAAACCTCATTTTCCATCTCAAAAGGAATTGGATGATTAAATACACAACCTCGGGCTAATAAAATCTGCAGCAGAGTCATTGACATGAAGATTAAATGAGTGGAATTTGCTGAGTGGTGGTTGCAAAATAACTACGTAGTGGAAGAAGCACTTGGACTTCTCTGTTTACTTTGAGGTAGTTCAGGACCTTTGCTATTGCAAAGATGTGAATGGTTTGTTTAATGCTGTTGGAATAGAACATGAA
>JGI24022J15233_10003331_pt1 | contig 15874 bp, 10 predicted proteins | sample Ectturendosymbi2_FD_15233 | JGI IMG/M metagenome (IMG submission 15233)
AATGGTTGGCTTACTGCATGCGATGGCTTTTATGATGCTTCTGCTTGTTGGCTGAGTCATATGAAACAATAAACCATTGACCATTGACATGAATTAGGTGCCAGTAGCAAAATGCATTTTCAGCGTATTCGATTTCCTTTCTGTGCGGTTGGTTCAGGATGCAGTGGATGAAAATTGGTTCACTTTGGCCAGACGCTGAGTTACAACATTGGCGTTCCGTTCCACTTCCTCATAGGAATAGGCGATCAGTTTCACTTCCTCTCATAGCGTGCCTCGAGGTTCAGAAAGTTTGAGGTAAGTTATTTCCGTCTCATTTGTCGACTAGACAAAAAGTAAGTTTGTATCCTTTGAGGAAACCACAGACAGCACCATCCTGCAGCTAGGTATTTTCCTAAAGGACGCTCTGCAGAAATTATTTGGTCTGGCGTACTGCGAAGCTTGTTCCCTTTCGCTGTTCTAACTTCCAGTGTATCTAAGCTGATTTGTGGCGACTCGTGGGCTCGCAGGTATGCTGATTCATCAGTGCTCGGCGGTCTCATCGTACAACAATGGTGAATCATAGTTTGTCAGCAGAACGGCATACCTGTGCACACTGCCTTCTATATGTTTCCGTGTGATACTATTGTGACCCTGCGTTTTTGAGTGTCACAATAATACGTTGTTCATGTTAGTTCTTATCTCTTGCAGATTTAGTATCATAAATGATGAGTAGGTCTGTGGCGCCATTCTCTTGCTTGTGTTGTTTTAAATGTGCAGCGATGCCTGACACCGGTAAAGCTCGGCTTTTTTGAAAGATTACGCATTACGTTTTAGCGGTGCCGCGCTCTTGGATCTGCCACCTGTGTAGCGCTGCAGTAGAGTTTATTGGGGCAAAACTAATCACTTTGTCTGATACCGCAACGAAAAAGATCAATTTTTGCAAAACTTCTGGTGATTTTTCGAAATAACAATTTCCTTGCTATGCAGAAACTAATGGTGTCTTGGAAATAGGCATATTTGCAATAAAAGGCATGCTGTGATTTTTATGGTTGCAGTAAAATCAAGGATTATTCTGTTGTTTGCTAATATGTTGCGGTTGTTTGTTTTGTGCTGAACAATCGGTGTTTAGTTTTGTTTTTTGAGAGAGCTTTGAGCAGATAAGCAGATGTCAAAAGTTGGATGCACAGTCGCACAGAACCTGCATTTGCTGCAGTTGTTAATATTCTTATTGTTGCTGTCTCAAGACCGCGAGAAAATCAAACCTCTCCAAGCACAACCACCAGTATTGTGTCATTGGCCTCGATATAGTTAGCTCAAATTCCAATTGGATTGTAATTACTGAAGCCGCATCTTTCATGTCACAGACGTCATAAAAGAGCTACGTACCTGAGTACACTCCGCTGTGTATTGCTGCAGCACACACGTAGGAGCCCTTCGAGTAAACGTCAGTGCCGAACAACTTCCGGGCCACATTTGCACACGTTGAAGGGCAGTCGATTGCAAATGGGATTGGATAATCGTTTGCTTTGACGTAGCATAATGCATCACCTTGAAGGAGGTGAGACAAGAGGTTTGTTACGCATTGAAATTCAAAACCACGTTCATTTTGTAATCGAAAGCATGTCTGTGTTGCTATAGTTTTGATAGCGTGCAAGCATGCTACCTTGAAACTAATCAAGAGATGATCACATTCTGGTGTTCCAAAGATTGCTTCATTAATTCGTTTTTGGCAATGCTGAATGCATCTACTATTTCAGCTATCAAGGAAAACCTGAAAATAGCAGTGATCATACTTCTGGGTTTTAAAACAAAGAGCTGAATCAGCATGCCACGATCAAATGTAAGGAGAAGCAGCTTTGCGTATCGAAAAAACATCAAGTCATAACTAGGGCAACCAAAAGTCAATAAAGTCTAATTTTCTGCCGTTTCTAAAGTTTATGAAACGTCAACAAACCAGATTTCACGCTCATACCATGAAGTAATCCCAAGATATTCGGTCAAAAAAAAGTCAAAATTTATCATTAGGTCAAAGTTTATCATTATGTCGAACTTTTTTTGCAGCACAGTTTTTTTTTATCGATATTTTATTGAAACTACAACAACAGATATCGATAACATGCTTTTGCAAGTTTAGTTGCAAATCTGTAATAATAGTGGTTTATTCCGATTTCTGACGCAATAATGCTGTTTTGTCCACTACTGGACGATTGAATATTATGTAGGATAGGCGTGGTAGGCAAGAAATGTGGTCTTACAGCACTTGTTTTGGTAATTGCTCAATCCATAATGCATATAGTGTTTCAGCTTTATGATGTTCTCAAGTTTGACTCATGTGGTTATTAATGCACTTATCAATACATTCCCAAAGCTAAACAACCATTTTTTTACTTTTGAAGCTCAGACTGCATGAATATGCTTCAGGGTTAACCTCAACACCTGAGGCTGAATTATTTTGCAGTTGCAAATGCAGAAGATTTACAGGTAAAAATAAAGTCAAAATTTGTAAATTATAAAGTCAAAATTTTAAGTTTTTCGGTCAAAAAATTGGTTGCCCTAGTCATAACTTTTTATTGTGGCTTGGATTAAACGCTTGAATTCGGTGTTGCTAGCAGCTAGCATGTACAGCACCACATTTTACTAGCCGCAAGGCTACAGAAATTACGATAAGCAATTTGTTGTGACCTGAGCAAAGAGCACATGAAGATATCTTCGGTCGACCATTTCTGGGCAGCTCCACAGGGCACCACGGCACACCTTCAGCATTACCAGTTGCAGTGCAGGCGCGATATTCTTTGCTTTTGTAAATGAATGGTAAAATGCATCGTTCCCCGTTCGAATTACATTTGAAGTCTGTCAAAAGCAAGATGTTTGGCATGGTGCTTCATGACACATTGATATTTGCGCAAAAAATAATGTTTGAAGGCAATTTTTCGGAAACCAAACGCAAGAAAATGTTGAAATACTCCAGAGAATTTCAAAATAACAAGCCATTTTCTTTGTTCAAAATGGATAGCCAGGCTGATCTATTAACAAGCAAATCAAAGATTTTTGAAAACCTACAGAAATATTGGTACACGAAATAACCTAAGAAGTATGATTACTACTGCCCGAAATCTACTATCCAAGTCGTACATTGCAGAAAACGAATGCAAAAGTTTTTCGAAAATAATTGATTATGCTCAGTTAATTGTCACAATAGCGGATCACAGGGCCGCAGCCAGATGATTTTCTTGGGGGCAAAATGATTGTAACTCATTGTTGTTCTAGTTTCGTGGGGTGCGCAAGATGATTATAACTTGTATCTAACAACTAAATATGTTTTAGAAAGTTTCAGAGGGGGCAATTGCCCTGTTGCCCCTCCCACCGTGGTTGCGGACCTGAGGTATCACTTCGAGGAGCAGGAGACGCAAGCACATAAGGAAATATGCTGTGTATAGACTATGAACTCAAATGTTCGTGCATTTATACTTATATCGGCCTGAACCCGAGGAATTCAAAATTTCGCGTAAATGAACACAGTCAATCAAAACTTAATCATGAAATTACTAAATTGGCTGAACATTTGTATTCGCATCGAGTTTGTTTCATGGACCGTGGAAATCCTGAGATTTTCGCTTCTTACTCACATGCACCGTGAATATAATATACGCTCTTATAACAAGAGCAGCCGATAACACTAAGATTTTTTCCTCTTTATTTCTTTGTCATTTGTTGGCTATCTCTTCATCGCACAAGATGCACATAAAACTGTTACCATCTCTTGCTAACAGTCTTATTTTTCTTAAGTTTGCAATCTTTTGAGTGCGTTGTAAGCATATCGCTGGCATTATATCTCTCTTTCGTTAGTTAGAGACCTTCATTGGCTGGAAGTCTTATACTTTGCTTTGTTTTTATCGTTCTCACGTCCCAGTGAGCGTCGCAAACTTTTATGATATTGAATTATTTGCTGAATTGCTGCTTCATTCTCTAATGGACAGAACTAGATGAAGAACAAAACCAAACGTGTCGAAAAATATTACTGATTAACGTTTTTAAAGATTTTATTTGCAGTGATAAATTGTAGCTATATCTGCAAGTTTTTGCTCCGAAAAATTCATTTTCTATACCATAGTTTCAAAACATTTATTTTCTATACTGTAGTAGGTACTGTATTTTCATGATTGCTTTTACCAAATGCAAGTTTCATATTCTTTAGGGTTTTGCAGTGGATACAGTAGAGCAGACCAATGGTGGGCAAATTGCCGCTCGCTGACAAATTTTGTGTGGCTCTTCTAGCTCAAGAGCAATATCTCAAATTCAGTGGCGGATATTCAGGATGTTCAAGGTGTTCAGTGAACACCTGGAAATGAAGAAAAAAATTAAAAAATTGAATTTAGAGCATTTGTTAGCGATTAATAACAATAACTTCCTTTATATGTATTGTTCTCTCATGCAGCGGATATATTTCTTAACAAGGTCAAACGATTTTTGCTTGTCTGCTCAAGCATGACTGCAGGTTGTTCAAGAACACCCGAAGTTAAATAAATAAACAAAGAAAAGAAAAAAGCCCGTAGAGCCAACCTATAGCGCTTTAAAAACAGCCAGGGTATTCACCTTGCCTGTTGAACACCTTGGTGACGTAATGCGTTGTTTTGCTGGCATTTTTGGTTAATCTGTACAGTGGAAGTAAGCTGTGCAGTAGGCTGGATTCCTTGTAGTGTACTTGTACTGATGGGTTTTGCTTCAGGTTGAAATAGCCTACTTTGGCTCGGTAGGTGGTGTGGTTTGTCTGTGTGATGATTACTGTAACAGTTTGGACGATTTTTAAAATGAGAATGCACGAAGCTGAAATATAACTGACTTCAGTAGTCTTGGACTTGGTGAGCCTAGGCTTACGTGCAAAGTAGCCCAACGCTAAAATGTGGAATGTTGACAGCAGTGGCGTATCTGTGCAAAATGGCGCCCATGGCAAAGTTTAAATATGCGCCCATTCTAATATTTGAAATCTTAGATATAGGTACAATTTTTACGAAAGTTAAACCATGAAAAAAATTCAAACGGACAATATTTGTGTTTATTTTTGCTTTAAACTTTTCAGAAAATAAAATCTAAGTTATCCATAAGGCCCATACCATACTTCTATACTAATTTATTGTTATTATGAAGAATATCAAAACATTGAAATAATAACGTTATCGTAATTTATAGGCCTACATAGTGTTGCCTGACAAAATTGTATATTTTTAAAAGAATCAAACGACCTATTGCAACTGCAGACGACAATTTCTTTCAAATAGAAACACATTTAATTTGGATTGTACTGTACGATCACATTTTGATGCAAATCATGTACCAAGTGTGTTCGAAAAACATAATTCCATCGAAACATTATTATAACCCGCTTTTTCCGGTTAAATTACACAAAATGCCTCTTTCTATACTCATCAAAGCTAGATCACACGACCTGCCCTGACTTATTCTTAGTCATTGAGGCTCGGAGGTATGCAAGCACCAGTTTCAGTTTACTGAAAGATCGCTCGCAGCTTGCAATAGATACTGCCATCGTCAGCATCAGGGATGTGGAAGCGGAAGCTGTGGAAGCGGAAGCGCGAAAATCCTACCGCTTCCGCTTCCACATAGGTTATTTGACACGTTTTGTGTGAAGAGCTTTTCATGTTAGATGGTAGGCCACATATAGTCAAATTGATGTTGAAACAGAATTTGGTGTGGTATCATTGATTCTGTTAGTTTATCAATTTTAGCTTCGATAAAATAATTTTTAGCATTTTTCAAGTTTCTAGAGACCGTGAAAGATGTTTAACTCCTTCTGTCCGACATTTTACCCTCTGTTGTATACTGTTAGAAAGGTTATTTTCTTGTAACAGTAAGAGTATTACAGTTGCACACGTGAGAGACCACAGTACAGCCATGATTTGTTTCGTGCAGAAATGCAACTGGCTTTGCTGTAACGTTAGTTGTCACGTATTCAGAAATACAGCGAATAATTTAACGATGTTAGTCTATATAATGTTAGAAAGTTAGATTTTCAGGAAAATCTCTGCGAAGCTTTTGCCGAAGACAAAAAAGCAGCACTATTGTGGAGACTTAGTTTTGCGATACGCAATTTTGCAAAAGACTGTTTTCAACCATTAGTGAACAGGATTTATATTGTACATATATTGTACAGCCGCAACAAATTAATTTTGTGACATAAAAATTGAGTCCACCTTTCTAGTTTTAAAAATCTAAAGTGCTATTAAAAATTCAGTGGATTTTTGTGATTTTACTCAGACTTTTTGTCACAAGAAACTTTAGGGGTACATGCTTATCTGTCGAATTGCTGAAGGGGTACATGATCAGAGAAAGGTTGGGAACCCACTTGCATTTTTTATGGTATTTGTATTGACACTATAAACTGATTTTGCGGCTCGCTGGTGTTTTTGGTTTTCTGCAAAAGACTTCCCATAAGTTTGCCATCCCTGCAACAAACCTTAGCATTCGCGAAGAGAGTTGGTTGTCGTATAAAAGCAGCTGACTTAATCTTTTCGATTTCAACTGCGACAGAGAAAACCAGACACGTTTTTGTTCTTACACGATGTGAAAAATTCTTGATTGATCATTGCCTTTCTTTTATGAGAACAACCAGGCAAAATCGAAACACGAAAGTCTCCCCACTTACCAAAAGCGTATCCGAAATGTGCCAGCCAAGCGAAAAGTAGCAGAAGGACCTCAGCAATAAAGATCATGATGCGTGCACCTTTCCTTCTTCAATCACTGCTAGCAGCTGCTGCGATCAGCTATACCAGACGTGAAAATTATCGAATGTCGCCAGTAATGCCCGAGGCAACGTGAGTTCCATTTTGTCCGCGAACTTTTTCAGCGCTTTAGTTTCGATGGCTTGCAACAGTCCATTTATTACTTTCGAATTTTTCTTGTCTCGAGACTTTTTTTGTAGCAATTTTCCCTACTCAAAGCAAAATCAAAATTTTTTCTTAAAATTCACTTTTACTTTTCTGTCAGTTCTTTTTCTTAGCTCTGTTAGTTCTTTTTCTTAGACTGAAGCACACTTGGGCCTTGGCAACACACTGAACAAGCAAAAATCATGAGAGTGACCATTAAATGGCAAGCAATGACTTAAAATCAAAGTTTTCTGATAGTCTCGTCTTTAACTCGCAGACCATGCAGTAACGCCCCGTGGTTTTTCATCATTAATAATGATTAGTGCAATGCTGTGTTCTGAGCAATTATAACCTTATAAAAATAGTGCATCGACCAGTACGAAGTTTCCTCACTCAACTTTCACACTTGCTTTTCTTCTCAGCAGGGTCGCGGGGGCAACAGGCCTAGGAGGTCTCAAAATGTATCACAATTCTCAGCAGCGTCTGATAGTTCTGCTGGCTCCACACCAAGACGAGATCCATCCAGTTCTAAGACGGAATCACATCACCTGGTCCTTGGTCGACCTCTGTACCGCTTTCCCGTGAGTATAGCCAACAGGACTACTTCGCCAAACTTTCTTGGGCACTCTGGTCACGTAGCCCAACCATCGTACTTTGGTGACTGTGATTTTTGACATTTTAGCTACTAGCAAAAAGTGGACAAAGTCAAGACGAAGTATTGATAAGTGTTGAGACTTTGCAGCAGAGCATGATTCCCGTTGGTATATAGAGACGATATCATGATAGCAGTTTTTCAGCAAGGTTTTTTGAAAAAAACAAAAGGAAAAGGTTGTCATATATTTACAAAATATTTTCGTGTATAAAAGGATTCTTTTCACGCAAACCTATATGAATACACTCTTTGCAAGCTTAGAGTAAGTTAGAAATTATGTAGATTTGTTAGTAAACAAAACTCCGCAGAAGTAGAAGTACAGCGAACCACAAGCACTATGGTTGTGTTTAACTTTAAAATTTTGGGTCGGCTTTAAAATCACAAAGCCAGAGGCAGATAACTGTTACTGGTACAAACCCTGCGGTAGCAGCCCGCGGATGCGGTAGCAGCCCTCTGGGGGAAAGTTTGGGAGGGCAAAGCCGGATGAAATTTACCATTCTTCAAAACATGTTTCAATTCAGTAGAGTTTGTTTTGTTGTGTTAAATAAACTATACTGTTGAGCCTTAAAACGCATGCAGCTATAGCTGGGTGAGATAAATACGTGGCACTGGCACGTAACTACTTTGTTCTTGTCTGAGTTTAAGATCGCTGTGTAATGAAAATTTGCAAAGGTCGTAGGAAAACCATTACCCAGGTAACATTTTAGATTAATTGAAGGACATGCAGAAGCAAATCGATGCAAACAAAATTGCTCCGGTAAGATAACAGAACTATGTATGATAGTAAATGGCAGGTGAGTTGAGAAAAAGTTTCAGTAACAAACTATGAAACATAGATTTTATTTTTTATAGAAATCAAACAGGTATCAGTAAGGTTTGAGTATAGAGCATGATTTTGTTACAGACAACTGGAAGAAAGAGGTAGCGAACCCCTTCCAGCAAGACCTCCGTTGAAGTTCGTCTTGACGTGTATGCTTGGTTGAAAGAAGCCATGTGAACGGCGGCGTCGCGTAATCACCGAGACATATCAAATCGCCACAAACAGAAAACACGTTCAAGAACTATCCTATATAACAGTAAAAAAACAAGTAGTAACCGGTATCTCAGCGGATAANCTCTATTTTTACTTGAAATTGTTGATGGCTGACCGCGTTGTTTGCGCACTAGTTTCGAACTTTTTGGCGACGCGGTCTGACGGCTGCATACGCGGGGTCACACTCCGGTGGATGAATGCCAGTCATCAGCTGAAGAACTACTTCAGAACAATGACCATGAAAGATTACAAAATAATTGTTCGGGTTACAAAAGCATTGTTCGGAAAGAGTTGCTATCCAATTGGGTGCCAGTGTCGCCACAAAACACGACGGTCGTTTGACAAGAATAGCCGCAGGTGCGTACATTTCCTAATCGATTGGTTGTTTGCCCGCATTATCTGAGCTCACAAAGCACCGATGAAAGTTCTGGCATGTAGTCCACTTTTGCCGTGCGATAAAATTAGCTACTTAGTATTTCGAAAAAGGAACAATCAATATCTCTTGAATGTTCGAAGCAGTACCGTAGCAGCCCAACTCCCCCCAAATGCTTGCAGGGGCCCCCTAATGGTGATTTATAAAAAAGTTATGATGTGCTACATCTCGAGGTCGAATGGCCTTCAAAACAAAATATCCTAATTGCAGACACGATTTTGGCAGAACCAGGCCCGTAGCCAGGTTTTAAGGTTTGGGGTGAAAAGACATTTTAGGGGGAAAGATTTTTGTTTTTATCACGTGTTTAAAACAAATTTTTCTGAGCAAAACAAAATTTGCGGGACGCAAAAATATTTGGGGGTAATTGTCCTCGAATTACCCCCTCGTGTCTGCGGGCCTGCTGGGCAGAACCGTCGCCAGAAAATTTTCCATTGGGGACCTTCATGTTTGTGCAGGGGGAAGACATTCTGAAAATTCATATTTAATTCATAACATGAACAGCATTTACAAATTTTGCAAATTAATTATAAATATTTTCCCGCAAATACCAATAGGCTTGTAGTTTCCAACTAAAATTTTTTGGAAAGGAACTGGGTCGTAAATCATTCTCATTTAATTTACGGCGATTATTTAGAGATGTCGTAATGAAATCCAAATGTACATAAAGACTGCAGGAAATCACAATCAATCCTCTCGTTCAGTTATCAAAACATTATTACCGAAGGCCGGTCAAAGCATGTGCTCCACGATAAACGTTTTCTTTCATTAGCGCAAATTGATAAACTTTACCATGAAATATGTGTATAATGCGTGCGCATTGGGCTTTTTGCTGGCCGAAATACGGATGCATAAACCTTGCTGATGTCTGGACTGTTAAGCTCCTAGTGCATGGCACATGTTTAGATTAATAACATTTTGTATCTCAAATCGCCTATAAATGTTAACAAATATAGACTAAGGCCAACACGGACGCAACGGTGAACATGCATAATGTACTGCCTGCACTACTCTGTTTTGTTGGGACAACTTAGCAATGATTGCTAAATAGACTCTTCTAACTACACAGTTATTAACTCCATCTGGCTGTCTGAACAGTAGGCTGCGCAAATGTGTAACTTTGATCGTAAGCACCAAAGCTATCTTGCTTCTATGCAGAATAAAATAAAAGAAGACTACGTGGGTTATAGACACAGTAGCCTACATCTTTTTGCACTAATCACTACACAAAGCACGTTGATCAAGTGGAAGTCTGATTTTTTGACGTATGCAACTAGGCATGTAGGCAGGGCCGGATAAATGAACGCGAGGCCCGTCAGGGCAAAGTCGTGACCGCGGCGCAAAAATTTGGATGAACGAATAATCCTGCTACCTAGCCAGAAGTCATGAGTCGGAATGTTAGGGTGGACTATATAACCCAAACTACACTGGACTATATAACCCAAATAAGACCCTGCAATCACAATAGAAGTTTTCCCCAGAAGAGTAATGGGACACGGTATTCTAAGTTTTACTACAAAAGAATACCATCAAATGGTGAAGCGGCAGGTCATCCATGCCTATTATTCCTGGCCTGGAAAAATAGGATCTTTTGCTACTACTGCAAACTTTTTCGCTCTGGATATCCACTAGCCCAGTACTCAATACCTCTCCTCTCTGCAGGTACTACATTCGTAACACCCTTCTGATCAGGGAGGTGCCTGGCCAGAGAGGAGGTAATAATGAGGATTGTAATTATTTGATTTCTTGGGTGTAACGGCGCTGTCCATTGAAGTCTCTGCTGGAGAGGTCTTAGCATCACCTTTACGGTCCTCGCTTTTGTAACATCACCGATTTCTATCATTACGCCACGCTCCCCGTCAAAATTTTCTACACACCACTGAGTGGGGCCCCGCAAAAGTGTTTCAAATCAGGCCCAGCACTTGCTAATCCCAGCCCTACAAACAAGATTACCAGATTTACCCCCAAAACATTCATTTATACTCATTTCTTTAAACTATGAAATTAAACCAACTCTAACATTTAGAATGATTTATAAAAAATTACAGTTTCTACAATTTGTGGTTCAGTAAATTTACTCCCTTGGAAGATGAAATTTACCCCAGGGGTAAATTTACCCCGGTTTAAGAACCACTGGTTTAGAGTGTACGTTAGAGACTGTGTCTATTTGGACATCTACCCTGTGATATGTTATGACTCAGCATTTTGGTGTGCTTGTATTCTTCGAGTAACCCTTGTGATGTGGATCATAAGTTTGAGCAAAACCATAGGTGTAGCAGCAGGAAAAATATTGGGGTGCAAAAGATTTTTAACCGAATTCCCCAAACTTGCCCGAAAAATTTGTGTGGGACGAACTCTCGCAAGAAAACATATAGACCTTTTTTGGGAGGTCGCCAATGTCTATTTTGCCATCAGAGGCAAAAGCACTGCTGGAGCTATTTGTCATTAGGTGAACCCGATTGGTTGAATTGGTCATGTGACAAGGACAATACACCTGGATTAGCGTATGGTCCTTGTCACGTGACCTAAAACCCTCACCCAAAACCTAAACACAAAAGCCAAACCTGACACTTTTTTAAAACCTGCTTAAAGCTCTTCCATCAAAGGTGTCATTTCTGCTAGCAAAGCCAAAGCAATAATGGTGAGAGCCGAACGTCCGACTATTCACACAACAGAGCTTTTTCTGCGGGCGGGAAAATAGACACTATCACGTTTTTAATCAGTCAGTCTCATTGATCATACAAACATAACAGAGGTGTCAAAGCATCTGTGCCCAAATTTTCAGGGATTTTGCCCGGATTTTCGACAAATCAAAACTTTTGGGGTGCGCTTGCACTCCCAGCTCCTACACCACTGAACTTACTGGTGCCACGTCTTGTGATTTTCCACTAGATCTAGTGTTTTTAGACTGGCCTAGTGATCTAGTGATTTCTCACTGCCATCTAGTGATTTTTTACAAAGTCTGAAGAAGATCGCTTCTCTTTTTTCTAACTTTTCAACTTTTCAGCCCTTTTTTGAAAGATTTTCAGCCTTTTTAAGCCGTACACTATTAATTACTTGAATTGTTGTTTGAAGATTTGCAACAACAGAAGGACAAGTGTTTCTGATTTGAGTTTTTCATTGCTTTCTTCTGTGTTGCTTATTGCTCCATTGTTGGCCATGTCGGTATTTTCATTTCTTTGCAGGAACACTGCAGTGGAAATAATGAATTAAATGTTAGGTTGATAGATGTAAAATACTCCGTGAATGGTGTCGCTTTCAGCCCTTAAAAAAATCCTGACAATTGTTGGTATGATATTTTCCAGGCTTCAGCATCATGTATTTTAACAAACTTGCAAATGATGATGTGAAGGTTTTTGGGCAGTAAAGTAAATAACTAAATCATTTCAAGCAAAACTGCGAATTTCGACGCAAAATGTTTAAATCTAGTGATTTTTTCAGATCTAGTGAATTTTTTTGTGACTCTAGTGATTTTTGCAGAGAAGCCTATGGTAGCACTGACTGAACCAAACATTTAATAAAAATGACTAAACATGGATCATTTCATCATGAAAACGAATCCTATATAATCATCAGCAAAACCGCTTGTGAATGAAAGTAGCAGTAGAAAAGGAGGCAAAACACACGAGAGAGAGTGAGAATTATTTCATGTGACACAGCCAATAACTAGAAACAATGCAAAAATCCATCATGCAGAAAAGTAACCAAATGTTTGTGGAAATTAAAACAAATGAAAACACAATGGCAAAAGAACTGATCAATGTAAACAGGTTGTAACTGTGTCACATAGGATTTGTGAAAGACCACGCAGGTCATCTAGTGCAGGGGTGGGCAAAATACGGCCCGCTAAACATTTTTTCCTCCCTCGTGTACACAATGCATGCTTTTATTATTTTTTTATGCTGATCGAATATCACTGACTTATCATAAGTCGCTTCTGTAGTATGGCAGTCGAGTGCATAGTGATCTTAGCACGCAAGCACAGATCAACCATCCGAGACGTTGCGTAAATGAATAAATGACAAGGTATCTCTCGGGTAGTACCCTAATATAATTGTGTAATTACTGTATGTGACATCATGAATGGTATTTGTGTGTTCCCCTATTTATGTGATTGCTTGTATCCGAATGTTTTCGTTTGTAGTGAAGTGCACACTTCATTAAATACTTATTTGAAAATGAGTTTGAAGTGTTGTTGAAAATGGCTAGTGTTGCGATCAGGATCGGATTTCGCTAATCCGTGGCCCTAGGGTAATCCTCTTGTGAGCCACCTTCTCCAACTGTTACGAGAAAAAAATGGAAAAGCGTTATTCAGTTTGAGCTTAACCGAAAATGACAGCGGACGCTCTAAAAGTACGGTCAATAAAAAATTATAAATCATTACTAGAATGCCCACTATCATCGCTTCTTGCTGCTCTCGACGCAAAAGCCTTCAATGACATGGAATTGTTGAAATCGTACTTGGCTGGCTGGAACATTATTATTAATTTTTGCAGGTAAACCAACCGAAAACGTCACGGTTAAATATTTGACACAACACATGGCCTACATTTTCATAAGTTTCACACCTGCTTTTTCTTATCTGTGTTAAAAAAAACAAACACATTGCACATATGTGCAGCGGCATAAAACGTTGAAGCTCGTGAGGACCACGTTGCGACTCGCTTACCACGACTGTAAAAATGTCACACACACGAGCAAAACACGTCAAGCAATACGCACCCAAACGGTTGCAACTGCTATGTTCACAATTCGCGTTTTTGTTAACTTTTCAGACTGCTAAGAATCGAACGCAAGTCGCAGCGAGACCGTCGCGTGAAAGGATGCGAGGTTTAAACCAGAACCGTCTCCCAGAAGTCTTCACCAGGGGGCTTTACATTTGCGCAACGGGACTTGACATTCTGAAAATTTGATTAAATCTCCACTGATTATAGTGTTTCATATTTCAATTTGGAGGAGCTGAGCCCACTAATGCTCCCCACAGCGACGGGAGTGTTTTATGCTTCCCTTATGCTGTCATTATTGAAATACGTACAAAAAGCTACAATGATCGCACCAAGTAAGACTGAACAGAACACAGTAAACAATTAAAAAAGGTTTTGTCCTAGCCTTCTTCATAACAAAATCATCTGGAATTTATTAAAATTTGTTTGCCTAAGTTTGTCACTTTTAAAGCACCGAACGCTTAGTGCAGCTAACCTCTCCTGGAACATTGCGACCCTGTAATTCATTTTCAATTCTTTTGAATCTTGAAAAAGACCTTTCTCCTGAGCAGTTAATGTGGTAACCACCAAGCTAAGAAATAAGGGTCTTCATGTTTGGATAAACTAAGAACCACTAATCTAAGGCATCAGATCCAAACGCGCTTTTGTCATTTTCTTGCTGTTACTCTTTTCTTTGTCTATTTGGGGTTGAGTTTTGTGGTTGCCAGTTGGCAAAGTGACTTTTTCTTGCTATTCAAGCTCAAGATCTTCTCTGATTTGCTTAGCATAGGAGAAGTACAAGCTTGCGCAAGTACTCAATAGCAATCTGATTTCTGAATGACTTTGTTAAAGAAAATTAAATTGGAAAAAAATCACATCTAAGACCTTTACGTAATAGAAACTCTAACAAAACTACAGTATTGTTCAGAAGAAGCAACTATGTTTTTATTGTAGGATAATGCTGCTAGCCCTACACATAGTTCTTGTCTGCAGTCCAACCTTAAGCTTTCATAGGTGCGTTTCAAACACGGATAGTCACAAGTTCTTTCGCCTGATTCACACGTAACAATCGGTACAATTCAGCAAACACAGGACTTAGCCAACGTGCTTTGAATATATCGACACAATAATCGGCATACGGCTTGACCAATGGTCATATTGAGATTCATGGAAAAACGTTGGAAGACCCTGGCGTTATCAATATCGTGGCCGTAGTCAGGGTCATATTTTTACCGAGGCGAATACGTTAATTACGTCACCCGTTTAGTACGTTGTTAAAGCAGTTTATGCAAACCTAACATCAGTGCCAGATTAACAATAGCAGCAAATGTATCAAATGGTACGGGCCCCGCGGTCCTTTGTGTTAAACTTTTTCATTATTATAGGCCAGGGGTGGGGAACCTATTTGCTACCACGGGCCGCATGAATTGTGCATTACCACTGGCGGGCCACAAAATTCATTAATTTTATTCTAAAAATTTACCTTTATCTCATTATGAGCAAGAGGGAGTTTTCTTGATTTACTTATGAGTTCTTGATTTACCTATTTTTATCATGTTGCTTGGTATTGACACGATTTTGCGTTCTAACTTGCGAACGAAATTCTGCTACGGGCCATATCAAATGTTCACGCGGGCTGCAGGTTACCCACCCCTGTTACTGGATATGCGAGGGGTGGATACTAGAATTTAGATAACCAAGGGAAACTTTGGGGAAGTGGGCCCTTTTCTTCACACATGCTATATAGAAACTTTATTCGCGGAAAGCAAGTTAAATTTTTCATTTTGTCTGGTAATTTGCTTCTGTGTCCATTTCACACTGTAAATTATTTGAAGTCATTTGATGTTAAATTGTTTTTTGTACATATTCTTTGTACAGTACAATTTGCCTAATTCGTCACCTCAAGGGGATTAGAAAAAAGTGACGAATTTGGCGAACTGACGAATTACGCAAACAGGTGAAAACTCTATCACAGAAGCTCGTATACTTTATCATAGTAATTCGTATGCATGCATAGTGCTCTTATTTGCAGTAAAATACAAGTTTATTGACGTTATGGTTGAATAAAACAATTAATTCCTCTGCTCTATCTGGACTCCTCTATTCAATCAAGCACCTTTTAAATCTTTAATAAACTTTTCCGCGTTCTATCAATGGGGAGTCGGGTCGCGCTTCGAACCTCGTGTATAAATTCGATAA
>JGI24022J15233_10003332_pt1 | contig 15873 bp, 9 predicted proteins | sample Ectturendosymbi2_FD_15233 | JGI IMG/M metagenome (IMG submission 15233)
GACTTGAACCTCGTATTGACACCAGCTGCTCGTCGCGTACTTGCGAGAAATCACCAAAATTACTTTACGTGAAGCAACGATCGCTTCGACAATATTGCTGGCAATTCCTCGACCAGGTAGGAAGTCTCGTTCGTGAAGACATAGTTTACGCTCCCGACAATCTTCTAATTCCTTGCAGTAAAAGAATAAAAAACGCTGTAGAAAACGCTAATTACAAAACAAGTAAAACTTAGGTTGACAACTCCACCAGGAAACAACATTTCCTGGCAAGAAAAGCTGAGTCTTGTGGTGTCTTTTCCAGCTGTTTATTTTACTTTTTGCCTTTGCTTCCATGCTATGTCATGAATGACGTGATCTAAATTTCGGAAACGTGAATATTGACTGGATCTAGACTAGTCATCTCAGGAAACCTTTCAGTTGATATCCAACATGGAAAGTATTGCAAAAGCGATTCTTCTTACGAAGGTTGACTTGATTTCAAAGTTGCATACACCAAATGTATCTTTATTTTGAAACCTTTAACCGAAATGCTTTGTTTTTGAATAGATTAATTTGAAAAACATTTTAAGTCGGAGCAGGTTATAAATCTATTATAATTTTTCATTTTGTCCCGCCTGAGCTCTCATCTCTTTATTTCTCTGCAAACTTTTAGTCAACCTTGTTTTCATCTTAAATTGATGAAATTTTCATATTGATATAAGGACAATCTTTTTTATTCATTAAGTCCATTAGCAATCTATAGCTTCTGAAATATTGACCCGATTGAACCAATTGAATTGTTTTTAGATACCTATTCTGTTGCTAACTATCGCCAGCGGCCTCTGTTTTTATGATACCCAGTATGCCTGAAACGAATAACCACACAGAAACCATACCAGTATGTGCGCGAAGCACTAAAACCAAGCACACCTTTCAAGCCATGCAGTTTTAGAGTCACATCGAAGAAAATACGAGAAAGCTACGAAACCACAAATATCTCCTAATATTTTATTATCAAATGAAACGCGTCAAACGAGAATTTTTATAATGTAGTGATCAAATAAAAGGAGTTGACGGACTTAGTCGTATCTTAACACTCAATGACGATAAACAGGAAGTCAAAACTACTCCATCAAAAGTTTGTTTAAACAGGACAAAGGTTCCAACTTTGTGCTTCTAAGTGTTTTCCTGATAAAGAAAGTGAAATGTTTTGTTATCTTTTATTCAACCACTATAAATCTGCTTATTGAACTGCGTTAAAAGTAGAATGAAAAGTTTGTTACAACATGTCTAGCTGGTTATATTCTCAATACAGTTTTTATTAAATCTAACGTTCTTTAATTTTTCTAAAAATTTTGACTCAAGTTAAAGAAGCAAAAGAGCTTAGCAAAGGCGTTGTTCTCAATAGATTAAAAACGTTACCTCTAACATTTTGTAAACAAAATCTTCGTCTTTACCGCCACATCGGTACGATACAAAAGCGTCAAACTTGTACTGATTATAATCTGGCACTCCACCATTTTCTGTTTCATGACTTTGTTCATAAATTTCTTTCTCCAGCAATTCACGGAATCCTTGCACAATATCTTGTCGTTTTTTGGATTTCCGCCTCTTGTAATCGATACATGGTAATAAAAGAAAAAGTTGCGCTAAAGCTGTTACAAATCATGATACGTGAAATCTTGAGCTTATGAGCATTTTCACGAACGTGGCAAAATATCCGTATTATCACAACTTATTGTTCATGAATAATAATGTTAATTCATAGATGTAGAAAATGAGGAGTAAGAGTCGGTAGGAACAGTCCACCTGTCGCTGAAACAATTGTCATAATCCGGAAAACAAGGAAAACGGTCAGACGCCAGGACTTCGATAAACAAAACTTTAATCGGACTCTACTGGCGGTAAAACACAAAAATGGTTAAAAACTTGCCAACGTTTCGATAGTTGCGTTGGCAAATTTTTAAAGTGTTTTTATGTTTTTAAAGCCAGTAGAGCCTGATTAAAGTTTTGTTTAAGGAGAGTGGTCGTGAAGTTTAAAAACCAACAATGTGTTTTTTCCGGGAAAAAACATGTTAGACAAAGTAGTAGTCACTGCGAATGAAACGAGGAAATTCGGATGTAGTGGTAGCGGCACTTCCTGCTGTTTATTTTCTTTTCTGACGAATTTAAAAGGTTCAGCCAAAATTCAAGCGATGTAGATGCACTCTGCATGAAAAAATTAGAAATCGGGACAGTGACGAATATTTCAGGACAAACGATTTCCGCCCACATGAAAATATCCCTTCGTACGCCCACTGGTGTCAAAAGCAGGTTTCCAAAGGCGAACTTCATTTTCAGCAAAATGTTTGTTAACCAGACATTTATAACCCACATGATGCAAATTAGTAATATTCTTTCCGACAAACTTTTCGTTATAAGCATATTAAACTTGTTTGCCTTTTCTTCCAGTTTTAAAACATTCTTATGCTTCTGAAATCGTGTTTATTACAGCAGTGATGGTTTTATGTACAAACCTTGTGAAGATATAAGTTGACAAGAAACATGACCGCAAATAAAAGAAGCAAGCCAGCGGATAGAGTCGATGAAAGTAAAGGAATATTCACTGTAGGACAATAGTCCGCCATTTCCAAATCTTTGAAATGGATTCCACGCAGACTCGGCGGGTTATGGCAAACAAGATTCTGTTAAAAAAATGGTGCAACGGCTTCATAGTGTCAACGTTTTGTTGATAGGCGTAGCAAGGGGAGCCACCAGGGGTGTAGTGGGGTGGGAACGCGTGGGAACAGCGTTCTCACACCTTTTTTTGGCTTGGGAACGCGTTCCCACACCTTCTGGCACATAGTAAAGTTGCTTTAAGATTTAGATTTTTAATTTCAATTTCTACATGTAGCGTATTGCGAAAACTAAGGAGATGTTTTGCGTGTGAGGGCATCTGAGCAATGTTTGGTGTTACAGTTAGACTTTAACCTAAATCAAGTTTGTCGTAGGGTGGGAACGGCGTTCCCACACCTCTTTTCTTAGCACTACATCCCTGGGAGCCACCCCAATTTTTAGAATATGTAGTCATTTTGTGCTTTTAGAGGCTGTGTAGCGGACCTTGCTTAGGCACGCAACCTAATCAAAGCGCGGAATGTAATTATCGAAAGCAACAAACGCGGCGGCGCGATGCGCTCTCTTAAAACACATTTTTCCACTCGCGCGAAAAGACACAGAACAAGCGAGTGAAGAGAGACGCGAAAAGAGCAACAGAATGTTTGAACGCCATGAGAGTCAACATGTGTGTCTGTCTTGTATGAATCCCAGTTCGAGATGTCGTTGCGAGAACCGGTGTTATGCTATCAAATCGCTGTGTTTCGAAATATCTCGAGCCTGTTAGTTCGTTTTCCGTTTGAAGAATAAAGATTGTGCCACGTCTCCATCGTCGTTCCCAGATTTTCTCCATAGTGGTTCATGAGCCTTCCCTGCAGTGGCTACCCAGTACTCATTCCCCACAGCGGTGTCCCAAAAAAATTACTGTTGCTCGCCTAAAATAAAAAATTTTTCCCCAAAAAAAATTGAGCTGGCTACGCTACTGGTTTTGTTGTTTCTTGCATTCTCAGTGGCAGGTTCTAACACAGAGGAATTTATTTTTCTATCATCCTGTCGCAACCAAGATTTGCCTTTTATAAATCACATAGGCTATTTTGCCAATTAGATTTCACACATTTTGATCTCAACGCAAGGTAGCACCAAATATCAGTATTTAACCTGAACCACATTCTGACAATTATTATAGTTGCTTTGGCTAAAGTTGTTAATTTGTATTGAAGTTCCTAATGGGCCTTAATCAAATTTTCTACTATAAACAAAAAAATCCAAGAAACTTTCTGTTGCCTAACCACGGAAGTTGTTTGAAACCTAAAGATAATGCACAGCAATTCCACTAAAGCAAACTATTTCATACTGTAGATGGTTGATGCAACTCATCACAGTTGTGTACCTGTGTACTGTTGTTTCGTTGGACATCTTTCTTAGCGTTGGTTTGAATCCACGTCACAAAAGCATGGATATCGCAGTCACATAGGAACTTATTGTGCGTCATGTCGATTCGTTTGATCAGCGGAAACAGCTCAATGTCGTTCTGCCCCAAAGACCTGTAAAACAATAATTAATTCTCGCACTCACAGCAGATCTGGGTCATTGCTCCAATTTTTATTTTTATTTCGACCACGTGATAGGCCCACGAATAGATGTCTTATCTTTCTCACTGAGTACCAGAATATCCGATGTTTTAACTTGTGACTCAGCCAGAGGCAAACTTCTACGATACTCAGAAAGATATTGTTCATGACTCGAAAATTATTCGATCTGAAAATCCATTGACTCCGACTCTAAAAAGCGAGTCTCAAAGACTCAAGAATCTGAGTCCGAGTCCCATCGTTAACTGTCTTACATGAGTTCAAGTCCGATTCCATTTACATAAATTGTTTGCTAAGCTTTAACATGACAGTTAGAAAACACCCGTTCTAATACATACATGGTATTTGTTTATATAATGTGAAACCAACACTCGCAATTTTAACTAAATTATCTTGGGAAAACTAAGTAAGCCATAAATATGATGAAACGAGTGAGGTAGGAAAATCGTTGCGGCCACGGGCATTAAATGACATAAAACCACTCACAACCGGAAACTCAAGGAACATAAAAATGTTTCCCCGTCATGAAACGGTATTTGTCATCGGTTTTCATAAAGTGCATCTAAATGTTTTAGTTTAATGCATGAAAACATTCAGGTAAATGTGTTAAAAACCGATGAGAAATTAAATGACTGAAAAATCACAAACAGCGGCCAACTCAAGAAACATGAATATGTTTTGTATATCTGAAGCAATATTTATATCTCTCGTCATTTTTCAACAAGAGTACCTGAACGTTTCATGTTAATGTATTTTTATTGAAAGTCTAGTTCAGATTTCTGATTTATTACTCAAAATTATTCCAATGTATGCGATTGCGAGATCTTTCTCTGCGGTTGGTGTGTGGAGGTTTATACAGCATCGTTTTATCAGACAAATTTAAGTAGCTTGATGAGGCAAGAAAAGTCATACAAATCCTTGCGATGAGGCAAAAGAATTAGCTTTGAGCATTGCTGAAAATGTAGCATAATTTATATCAGTGACAGCAGTGATACAAAAAGCCTGTGTTGCAAATTTTTGAAAACGATTTTCTGGCAGCTCGTTAAGTCGCTGTAAAGTAAAATTTTAGCAGCTATACTGTACCTCTTACATAAGCATGTAGCAGCAAACGAGTAGTCGATTTGACATCCAGAAAAGCTAAAAATACACAAGACTGCACAAATTTACTTACAACTAATTTTTTAAAGTGATGAATAAAATTAATTTTTGCAAAAAATGTTTAGAACCACGCGTTTTTAGCAACATGCTTGCTAGCACTTATGTTGTTTTAGTGCATCGCCTTTCGAGTTGCTATACTGCTCCAGCCTCTTACTTCAGTGATTCAAAGCATGTGGAGAGTTTCCAGTGTAATTCATATAGTGACCACTTGGTTCTAATCTCTTTGTAGCGTTAAAGGAGATTGTGATTTTAGAAAATATGCAGATATTCGGTTGCTAAAAATACAACAAATCAGAACTCATTTCGGGAAAATAAGCTTGGTTTCATTTGGTCACTTTTGACATCTGCCAGTTATGCTTTTGAAAAAGTGTTTGATGTTGAAAACAGTCAAAAAATCCTGTTGACCTTTCCAATATTTTGATGTAGGATACTTTTGGTAGACAAAGCAATGTAATTCAGACTGCAGCAACAAGACTTGCTAACAGATAGCATATCAAACATGCACAGATTTATGCATTTGATTAAAACATTTGGCATGAGACGTTGCACTTTTGTAAATTGCGCTTGATAGTAATTCTCTTCTACTCCACTAAAAAAGCATGTTACTATGCTCAAGATCACGGAAAAAGTCTGTATATCCACCTATGTCTGTTTTAGCCTTGCTTGCTTCAATAAAAAAAGAGCTGAGGAGCTACAGACATTGTTGACTTAATTCAAGCGCTGTTAACGATGTCGGTCAGTTCACTTTTATATAGAAAAAGCAGCAGCATTTACAGTTGCTGGGCAGTTCACAAGCTCCCAATTATACTGCATGTTCAAACTAATTTCGTACGCGCACTAACAGTGAAACTCTAGTTAAAATCCAAAGCCAACACGCTGTGAAGTACTCGAGATCGAGACCAAGTTAGAGAGTCCAATAAAGAAACTCCAAACCCAAGATGAGGGAAAGTCCGTTTCCGTGGAAACTGGACTCCATTCCAATGTGAGTCCTGAATTGAATTCGGAACGACCTGAAATTGTCAGTGACTTGACTTGACTCGATAAGCATTTAAATTAGTCTGACTTGACACGGATTGAAGAGGGTTATGAATTGACTGAATTCCTGAATGGAAGACTGTGACAAAACCCTTTAGCAAAACTCATTTGATTGTATGAAAATGCTAAGATGTTTTGCAACTACCTTTCACTTTCCCCACAAGTTTAAAAAATGTGAAGTTAGATTCTTTTCCCCAATCCCGCACGATGATAAAGAGGAGGCTACATGGATAATGCAATATTTTGATATCATTGCGAAGGCATGAACTATAGCTGAGAACTACAGGATGAGTCTAGCTTATTCATGAGTCCAGCTTAGTCTCCGCACCGCTGGCAGACGTTTCCTCTCGTGCTTGCCCTAACAGGGTATGTCCCTTTCTGCGGCTTGTGAGTGTGTCGCAAAAGAACAGACCACTGAGCATGTTGTCCTTCACTGTCCAATCCATCGACCTCCCTATGGAGTGCATGACCTGGCAATTCTGGATGACAAGGCAACCGAATGGCTGCTCAACGCCTGCCCTGAAATCAAGTACGGCCTATGAGTGGATTGAAAGAGCTGCTCATATGATGAAAAAGAAGAACTAGCTGTCACTGTTTGAGCACTTGGTAACGATATTCTCGTTTTAAATCTGGAATACGTGAAAGCTTTAAATTCATTACGAAGAGTTTTTAGTTACTTTCACTTCCTGGTACTGGTCAACCGTAAATTATTAACCGAATGCTTTCAATGCCGAGACCATCAACAATTGCTATCGAAACCTGATTTAATCTGTGTCGATGTGCAAATGATACTGGTTAATTTTTCAGAAAGGAACATATTTTCACGTTACAGACAGGAGCAGACAGAAGGAAAGCATGACCTTTTGCCAATTCGAGTTTAGTGTTGCGATAAATGTTTATACACCACACCATAAGTGTAGGAGTGTAGTGGTAACGTGGTACAACAACATGGAAAAGAGACAAAGTTCAAGGGGACACCATCGAATGAAAGTACCAAGCAAAAGTCGAAATATAAAAGCGCCTGGTCTCGGTTCGACCAGGTACATATGTCTTTGGCCGAATCGTCTGGCGAGGTGACGTCGTGAACAATTTCCGAGGTCAATCAATCAAAGTTTCAATTCCCCACACAAAGCCAGGTCGTTCCGCATCAGGAGCAGGCAAATTTTGGGGGTGCGAAGGATTTTTGCCCGAATTTCCCCAAACTTACCCGAAAAGTTTTTGTGCGCCTTTTGCCCATAAATTTTCTCCCACAAGGAACATGAATACTTGTTTTTGGTGTGACCTCCGAAAAAAGTTTTTAATTGTGTTTTTCTGCAAAAATCGGGCGCCATTTTTTGAAGTCAAACAACGTTGTGGGCACCATTTTTGCCGGGATTTTCAGGGATTTTACCCAGTGACAAAATTTTAAGACAACATTTAGAAAATCAATGCATGCAACTGTGAAAGCTCAAACCTCTACTAATGATTAAAAGGCGTCGTTATCTAATTTCACGTAATTATGTTACTGGGCTGGGTTAATTTACATTTCAGCAACGTTCTGTTAAATTCCTTTTCGGCAGGTTGCTGACAAGAAGCGTTTTAGTCACAATTACTCAAATCAGAAGTATAAAAAATAGCTAAAACAATCTCTCGTCGTAGAAAAATGGGGTCAAAATGGAAGTTACGTACATGAGTTCAAAGCCATGGAATGAAAAATACCTAGGTGAATAAAACGCCAGTATTTGTGTTTTCAACTTCTTGGTGGTTTTGTGACCTACGGTATTGACGAAAACTACATAATATGTGTGTCGGAACAGATACAGTTCTCCACGTGCCAGGAAAGCAATTTGATTTCAACCGCAGTGTATCTCAGACTGGGATGATTTGAATGTAAAAATTGGAAGTCCGCTAGGCAAAACTTCACTGGGCTAAAATTGACTGATGTATCCTTCAAAAACAAGAAAGTGCAGTCTTATAATTCATAAACTTTCGCTCCGAAACGATTAGACTTTCTCTTAGGCCTCAACAGCGACGGACGGAGGCCCGTAGCAAATTACTGATATTTTTTAATCTGTTGGGAACTGCTTGGAACTACTGTACTTACGTGAAACTGTTTTGACGAAGATCGATCAACTCCAGAAGTGGAAGGAATTTGGTCACCTCCTTTGTCGAAGGAAAAAATGAAATTTTGTTTCTCTTCAAAACAAGGTTTTTTAAACTTTCTGGAAGTCGCTTAACTGGCACGGATGTCAACAAGTTACCTGCACGAAGTTGTAGTAAACATAGCGTGAGAAGCTCTTGCTTATGGAAGAAATACAAAGTGATGTATTTGAAAGATTAAGAAAAGTTTCGCTTTGAAATTTACAAGTCTCAATTGCAAAAATGTGTTCCACAAAACGTTCCTCACCAGTTAAGTTGATTGTTTCCAAACCAAGTAGATGTCTTGTTGTTACATTTTCAACTGTGAGATCAAGGTCCGATAAATCGAGCAGTTTCCAATAGCTATTATTTGGGATAATCGGCATTTGACCAACATGGAATTTTTCCCACATATTCGCATTCCTCAGATTCTCCTGTCAGTAAATTTGAAGCACGATTATTGAACTAGTTTTAAATAAACCAGAGAGTTCAAACAAATTTAAAAAAAATTTTGATTTGGTGGCAATCAATTGCAAAATTAATAGCTGACAGAACCTGATGGAAGTATCGAGCGTTTCGGGGGGTTCAAAGATAGCTACCTGCGTACAGGGTTGCATTAGGACCTTACCACGTTTAGAAAATCCAACTAGCCTCAGCTAACGAAACAGCCAGCAGAATTCTTATCTGGTTCAGCTCTCAAACGCAGCTCAATCTAGACTTGAACCTCCGCTGTCCACATCTCGTGGAGAAATGCTATTTTATCAAACGAGTGCACAGAGAACGCAGGTTAAAAGCCATGAAGAGAACACGGCCAACAAGTAGGCTAAACCCTAGGGGCGGCAAGTTCAAGCACTACGCAACGGCGAACAAGGGCAACACCTACATACACTCGCGCCACGTAGTGAAAGCAGCACACTGCTGGCAAAGAACGGCTATGCGCACCAGGCAACTCAATTTATGAAGGGTAATCCTCACGCACACGATTTCCCGAACACCCGATCTGGTCTCAGAACAAAGACAGACAATAACAGCGTGGTCGTCGGAGTTAAACAGTGGTGTAGGAGCTGGGGATACCGGGGGTGCAAGCGCACCCTCAAAAGTTTTGATTTGTCAAAAATTTGGGAAAAATCTCAAAAAATTTGGACACAGAAGTTTCGACATTTTTTGACAATAATAATGAAATTATACTTTTTTGTTAATGAGTGTAGGCTATAAATATAAGTTTGTTATTTCATAGAAAACACATGATATATATATAAAATCAACAAACGTTTTAGTATTTTAATGCTTTGGTTTGTGATAATTCACGAGTAACTGACTCACTTGGAAGTTTGGACAAAAATGATGTAATTATGGAATTTCTTTTATGTGCTTTATCAATTGTACACTGTAGGGCAGTGAACCCCGAGGTTCCGCGAGTGGCTCCCACAGGTTCCGTCGAAACAGACCGAAATTGCCTGGGACGAAATTTGTTTATTACGGAAAGTAGGATAGACACTTGGATCATTGCATAGAGCTCCATGAGCAACACAAAAATATGTGGAAGGTTCCGCTGCAGCAAAGAGGTTGAAAAAGACTGCTGTAGGGAATAGTGTATGATGTAGCGTAGGGCACTTACTGAAATGAGTAGAGTCCTATTTTTAAGTACAGTGATAAGCAAATTTTTAGATAAGCAAATTTTGCCATACAACTTGTTGCATACATATGCAGTTGAAAAGACAGTGTTGTGAGACTCACGGCAGTCTATACATGTAAATAATATGATACATGCCACATGTATATGTTTTCAAAGCAGGAAGCAGCTTTAGGCCTACCTCGGCTAGCTGTGAGATTCCTTGCTGACAGCAACAGCTGGATTGTGGATGGAACTCCAAACCTCAGAACCGTGAGGCAGATGCTCCTTGTACTGAGCCAGCTGACTTATGACAATTTTCTTGCAAGCGTACTTTTTTGTACTGCACATTTCATTTTTTATACTGCACAAATTTTCATATTGCACATTTCGGTCTATTGTTCGCCGTTAAATTGGTATTTGGCAAACTTTTGGCAGATGATTTCTTAATCTTACACTGCGATTTCATGAAGGCTGCATTGTTACTTTCGGTTGATTACTCATGCTGCACATTTTCGGATCAGTGCATGCTTTAATGTTATATTTTGTAACCTTTGAGATTTGTAGAACTAGTGGAATCTTCAAATTAAACCGAAGCTTTTGTTTGGTCTTTATCAAAGGAGACATGTAGTTGTAGGTATATGAAGTTATGTTTTTGGATATTGTCTTTCTTGACTTGTGCTTAAATACTTTTTCATGTCTGCCTTAGATCACTGGCATAACCTATGTTAGGTGATTAGACGATCTGCTCAGGTTTACATGTACTACATATCTAACATGCTTAGAACTTAAGTGGATCCTAGGTATGGTTAGCTTTATAAGTTTATGCATTGTTCACGTATTTGATTATATACTTTTGTGGTAGTTGAATTTAATGCAGAATATTGATGCCCGCTGAGAGGTTAAATATATATGGCAACATGGTAGAGAAAACATAACATAGCAGTAGTTTTAGAAACCTCGTAGAGGGAAAGTTTATCGCATAACGTTTTTCGGGAAAATTTGAAGAAATTTGAGCAAAATAACCTTTGCGCCCCAAAAAATTGCCAGCTCCTACACTTATTGTGTTGCATCACAGCATGACCTACATCCGGGCGCAAACAATAAGAGAAGAGCACAATTCTTCCTCAACGAGTGTTTCTTAAAGGTGTTTTATGAGACCGAAACGGTCTCTCAAATTTTTCCAAGGGTTTCTCAAAATGCAGTAGAAACTTGCTTTGCCACCACCATCGAAATACACTAAACTCTTGCTTTTTGACCATCTCTGTATTCAGACAAAACGGTTTCGGTCTCTCAAAATGTTTGTGTGGTCAGCATGGTTAAACCTTAAAAAACCTGTCCACAACAATAACCACTTAGCTCCATTTATACATTCGTAATCAACACATAAGGTTGATCAATACTGTGGTTTGGGCTAAGAGAGGAATGCCGCAAATTAATTTTCCACAACAGCTTTGTACTGTTCATTCTCGAAAGCATAAGCAGCGACAGTCGCCATATAGATTGCCATATGGAACGACTAATGCCGAGGTTGACGCTCGCTTATCATCACCCTTAGGCTGATTTTGCAAAACAATTGAATGCATGTCCGATACCTTGGTTAACCCATACCCTTAGTAAGGATAATAAAACTTATCACAGAGAAAGGAATTGCTGTCACGTGAACTGTCAGACAAATATCCAACTAAAAATGTGGAGTTTTGAATTTATCATTTTTATAAAAAAACTTTTTTGAAAGAGTTTTTGAGATTTGAACCTTCTTTGACGAAAAATCCAAGAGATATCAAAATTCAAATTAATAATATATGTTTGTTATTTAGTTACATTTATCTGCTTCTCGAGAATTATTTATAATTTTCTTGCCTTGGTATTTGCAGTGAACTGAAAAATGTTATAGTGAAAAATGATTGGGGTAATTTACGGGTAAATTACGTTGTGTCGCAGCTTAGTAAACATTGACTTCATCTGTATAATGCAGCCGGCGATGCCCTTCAGGGAATTGTGACTATTGCGAAAAATAACTGTTTAAAGCTTGAGAAAAATTTATCCGAAGATGAAAAGCAAATAACTCAGCCTGCGTTCAGAGCCAAAAGCAAACGTGTTGACGTCAATATTTGCTCAGGGTCAGTGATATGGTGTTGCTTGTTGTCAGTGTAACCATGGTGAATATGATGGAAATTGCCGAATGACAATTGATGCCGGACGTGTGGCCTAGTGGTTAGAGCTCGCTTCGTGTCCGGTAGGTCGTGGTTCGAATCTCGGCCGGGTCGCACCGAGACCTTACAAAGTGGAACTTGCTTCAGTCTGGCCAAGCGGTCGGTACAAGGACTGTAGCAGGGAAACTACCCAATGCCGATGCAATCTTTTGTCGGAGTCCGGTCCAATTGGAACAACTTCGTCGAACTTGGGCGATCTCTTCAGCACTCTAAACAAATCTCTGCTCCGGCGATCACCGAAGCCACAAAAAGGGCAATTGATGTGTTCTTACTGTGTGTGTGCAGTTACTTGTGCTCGCAACTGCGTTGTGTAAGAACTTTCCGCAGATGTTCTCGTGTCCATGGGCCATACGTATAATGAAAAGAGACATGATGAAATATAATCATGATGAAACATAATAATAGAAACTTAACACAACCTGACCCGGGTCGATTGATGATAGTAAAATTATTCCCGGCCGTCACGCGGTCTTCCGGCCCTCCTGACATCAAAATAAACTTTGCTAAATTTTGCTGTGAAGAAATCGCATTTTGTAAAGCTCTAGTTGCAAAAATCTCATCAGATTGGCTTTACTTTTTCACTGGGATAAATGATCTTTTTTCCGAAATCTTCATTTTGTTTCTTGAATGAAACATCTGCACTTATTCGTTGTTAATGTATTGAATTTGTTTAAACTAAGCTATTGGTTAAGCAAAGCTCTCAGCGCAAAATGTTTCGGTAGAGAAACGGTATGGCCAGTACATCAGTAAAATAAATTATTGTTATGAAAACAATGTGAGCAGACCTTATTTAATCTGTTATAAGCGGAGCGATCGACCACTTTACTGAACAGAGGTTCCCACAAGTCCTGCAGTTTGCGCTCTCACAAGAAATGCAAAAGTTAATTAAACAGTTTAATGCAGTTAACCTTTATTTTGCAGCCATTCAGGGTATACACAGATAGTTGAAAGCTCTGCGGACATAAAAGCAGAAATGCAAGCAGTCTAAAATGTGTAGCATCTATTGTAGCTAAATGTTGTGTGACTTGCTTAAATAGACTCTCGTCTAAAGAGAGACCAAAGATTTGAAAAAATAGCATCGATTGTTACTTGTGATTGATCGTTTTTATATTTTGCAAATATAGGTGCTCAACAAATGTTTGGCGATTTTAGATCCTAGAAATTTGCAGTTACTAGTTATAGCTCTCGAATGAGCATTGCTGCTTCTTATGAAAATGTGAAGTATAGCAACTCAGACAGCTGTGAAACAAAATCAAAGAAAAGTTTTGCTTTTTTTAATTGTGAGTAGTCCCGTCACACCAGGCACTTGGAAGTTAACGTTTTATTTTCGCAACATTTAACAATAATAAAAACATTTTCAATTTATAAGTCTTTAACAAACTCCAAAATGTGCTTTCGCAGGTCAGGGCCGTTACTTTCCAACGTGTTCTTTTAAAAGAATTTCGAGAAAGTGCAACTATTTGGTAATTTCAAGTTTTGAGTTAGCATTGAGTTGCGATGTTGACATAGGATCAAATGATATGATCAGCTGAAGCAGTCCAGAATCTCAAACACTGATTGCAACTAATTATTTAGGAAATAATTTATTGATGCGCTTCGTATTACCGTAAGATTTGTGCTTTAGTTTAAGCTCAGCAACTCAAAAGAGTTATATAACCATGCTGAAAGGATTGCCGAGTTTTTCCTGTCAAGTGTCCCTGGAAGTGTAGAAGATGCCTGGTTACGAGTCGTCGACATACCGCCAGCTTGACAACAAAACTGCTGCACGTAATCAACTCATTCGTAAACCCTTGATCAGAGACATAAATGATCACGAGCGCATCTCACAGAATATAGACGTCCACGTTGCAAGCACCAAATCTTCAAAACCAATTATAATAACCACATACCAAACGCAGTTGTGTTGCTTTCGAACAGTTCAGAGTCCCTGCATCATCCAAAGATTCGCACAGAAAAGGAACACATCGAAGTTGATACCTTTTGAAAAGAGGAATAACTTGGGCAAAGTTTGTTTTGGAAATACTATCCATGTAATGTAAATATGAGGAAACATTTAAACAATCTAATTTAAGTAAAACTATGTGTTGATCGACACACCAGTTTCGAAAAGATGGTTGCTTACTTAACATGAATTGAAAGTTGCGCTACCAAGTAGGCTCAAAGTGTTTGTATCCAGTAGCATTTGTCGGAATGTTATAAGAGCTTTCTAATTCTAAAAAATCTGTTGCGTTAGAGTAAAGATTTTGACAATGCCATCAAAGTTTAAACAATTTGTTTTGCAAACATATGCTTGCAACAAAGATATTATACTTATACAATTTTAAAAAGGCCGAAATGCAAAAGTCATGTAACGAAAAAACTGGGATGTGAATGAACAGCAATTTACCTAATTGAACTCTGAAATTACAGAATAAAAAAAAAACATCTGCGATTCCAAACACGAGTAGTTTTGTCAATTTGGAGCTGATTTTTTAAAATCACACCTTTTTGAAACTTCTTCTATTACTTTTAGAGGAAAAGGTACTTCACAACTGCGAGCATATGGTTAGCCAAAACACCATTTCGGTGAGTAACAGCTCGTTTTCAGAGACTTACAGCGTAATGACATATTTTCCTGAAGCTAAGAAAAATACAGCTATTTAACACACATCGTAGCAAACCGTTGAAAGCTATTTTATCTGACACTTCCTTGACAAACTCCAGACATTTCTGTGTTTGCACAGTTTTAACTTACCTGAAAATAAATTAGTGATATGTAAAACTTTTAAAAACTTCAAAACGCCGTTCAACACCTTTCAACCCCAGGTGTGCATGTGGTCACAGTATGATGATTGCAACCAAAATTTGCAAAGTTGAAAAACTTAACCAAACCGTACTCAAAAACCGACCACAGCCCCGAAAATGCATATCTTCTAGATGGAGGCGAACCGCATCTCGGAGTGTAGTAGAAGTTGTGGATCGTGGTAGGAAATGTTTTTTCAAACCACAGATAGAAAGAGCGAATGGAACAATCGCAGTGCTGCAAAAATAAGTTCAACTGAAGATTAAGAAAAGAATTGAATAAATGTTGTAAACTGGTTTTGTTCATGCGCTGGCATTGGATATGTCTTGTTTTTTTCAAAGCACCATTTTCTGAAGAAAGTTGTTGAGGTGACATCAGAAGCGAAAGTAAGACGGAACGGCCCGGAACGCCGTTCCGGTAAAATAATTATTGCCGGTACGGTGTTCCGCTTAGAGTTTCAAATGTGCTAATATGTATTTGTGTTTTTGTTTTTGTTCACCTCACGTTTTTTTGCCATGCCGTTAACAAAACATTCTACAGAAGAACGAGCGTACGACCTCAGAAACTATGTGAAAAACTGTGTAGTGCCAAGGATTGAGATAAATCACAATGAGAATTCTCTTTTTATGGCGTTGAGAATGACTTATTGTTACGTATAATAAGTCACACAGAACGTCTGAAGCGGTTTTCAGAACAGGACAGTTATAAACTTTCGTTCAGACTGGACTTCCTTCTTGTTTTTTGAGTAAAATATGGGTAAAGGCAAGATTAACTAGCTTGCACTGTAGCCAA
>JGI24022J15233_10003334_pt1 | contig 15871 bp, 10 predicted proteins | sample Ectturendosymbi2_FD_15233 | JGI IMG/M metagenome (IMG submission 15233)
CAAAAAAATACATGGTCTGCACTTAGTCGGGCCTCTACCCGTCGACCACTCTGGCAGGGGTGACCCCACACCTGGAGCAGTTGCTCCGGTCAGCATAGCTCTCAGCGTCACAGAGACACACAAACACCTCCGCCACGATAAGGCAGCAGTCTATGAGGAGTAAGAAGTAAGAAAACTGTTAACCCTGCTCAGGTAAACTCTAAACACAAACACTTTTGTTGTCCTTGCCCAAAATGGGCAAATTTTGTTTGTTCGCTTATACTGGACTAACTGAGAGGTTTAGACGCGCGCGGTTTTTTTTTTACAACTTCGCAAGTCTTCTCAAGCTCACCAGATCAGAAAAAATCAACGTGTTGATTTTGGAAAAGTTTCTCTGTGAAGAAAGAACAAAAGCAATTTCCCAAACAAAAATGTGGGTAGTGCTTTTAACAAATGAACGAAACAGTAAAGAAAAATCTAAAAATTCCGCCAGCAGACGTCATTGGTGGTCAGTTTAAGGCTTAAAGAGAACCTCATTTTAAGCTTGTTGTTCTGTCTGCAATAAAAGTAAATTAGGTTGAGACATGAAATTCTTCTATTTCATTGCAATTTTCGTCCACATTAATCAACCTTACCCAAAATGGCAATTTTTTTACGAAAATCAGGCACATGAGGTAAACTTGCCCAAAATGGGCAAATACTTTACGACAATTGTTGGGCAATCAGGTTGATTGCATCACTGCTATGGACTTTCATGTCTCACATACGGCCAGTCCCGTCGCCACAAAGGGGTTTGGTGGGCTAAGCCCCCCAAACAATACTCCAAGCCCGCCAAAATTGTAATCTGAAAACTATAAATAAGGGCAGTTTTGTCAATTTTTACAATGTCAAGGCATCAACAGGGAAACAAAAAACTCGCTCTAACCATAACGTCGGGTGATATTCACATTGGTACCGCGTGGCCACCACTCCTGGAAATCACCGTGGGTTGGTATTCCAAGAGTGTATGTAATCTTTGCAGGAAACTTGAAAGTGATCAATGCCGGTAAGTGCTCCCATCGTTGGCACTGGCAGTTGGCACGTGAACCTCGTTTTGGTCCGTACTGATGGTGGACAGATTCCATAACGTTGTCTCAAAGTTCAGGTCCTCAATAAAATGCCTTGGCCTTTTAAGACAAGTGCATGCACAAGGAGCAAGCCTTTTTTGGCCAAGCCAAAGTTCTAGAAACTTCAATTAAGAAAAGAGAAGTACGAGGTTCTTCATGTCCTCAATAAAACGCTTTGACCTTCCACCACAGGTGCACACACAAGGTGCAGGTTCTTTCTGGCTCCATTTTCTTTGCTTTGGCGGAGAAGGCGTCATACATTCTCCTGCCTGTTTCTCAATGAAGACCACGAGCTGGGCAGGAGCCATTCGCGCCAAATTGATTTGCGTCGTCAAGGCTTGCACTCGTGTGATCTACCCCCTTGGTGCTGGTTTCGGTCAAAGGTTGCTGGCGTGGTTTACTAGTGAACCTACATGCACCAACTCCTTTTGCCCAAATTGGACAGGGTTACCTTTGGAGGGATCTTTGTGTAGGAATTGTGTTACACCTCAGTCCTTAGGTAACCATGGGTCAATTTGGGCAACTTTTTGTTCCCCATCAAAAACTANAAAACTTGTGCAGATTTCGATAGGANTGTCCGAAAGAGCGTCTAAAAAATGCAACCACTGAAAGAATCAGATTTCTACGTGAACATTANCTAATTTTTAATTTAAAAGTAGAAGAACCGTTTGCCCAAATTGGGCAGAGGTTACCTGAGCAAGGTTAAGATGGCTCAGCAGAAGCAAATTTGTTCAAAGGTTTCGAGATCTATTGCAAGAAGCCCAAGTTTTTCTTCCAACTTGGACTTCTTGGAATGGATCAAACTTGGGCTTCTTGCAATAAATAGAGGTGACCAACACTACTTCCCAGGTGCGCAACTATCCTATATTTGTGTGTCTGCATGGTTGCACAATTGCATGCCACTTAACAAATATTTGGTCAGGGCGAAATATTTTTAGAGGTAACGCTCAAGATGACGACCATGCCAAGTTAGATGATTTAGTTTGGATGAGTGACTTGGCTTTTCTGTTTGATTTTACCGCCGTATTAAGTGCTGTAAGTTTGCAGTTACAAGGAAACAGCAAACCAATCACTGAATGGATCGGTGCTATAGCTGCTTGATAAAAATCCCCGCATTGATCTCCGATCCTGAAGAAACACGATTTGAGTTTTTCCCAAACATCAAGGCTCATTANCAAAATCATNCGAATAGTATTTTGAAACTTTAGAAATATGTTGCTTATGTAAACATCGTTGAAGTGCGATTTAGAGATTTTCTAAAGATAGAAGATATAGTTGAATGCGTAAGTATTTTTGTTGGAAAGAGGTGCAATTGAAATGTTGGCATTGAAAGCTGATGTGTTCCTAAACACTCGGGTATGAGAAAATGATTGCTGAAGGGTTTTTGATGAAAATACCTCAATATCAAAAAATGTGCGAAATACATCCATTCCTGTTTCGGTTCAACTTATTTATGTGAAGCTGCATTTTCATGTATAAACGTAATTAAAAAAAGCTTTGTGCTGTGATATAAGCAACTCTTTTCGTGTTTTGTTAGAGTATTGAAATAATTGCGACATGAAAATACCGTCACGATGGTAAATGAGTTGGAAATGCAGGACAAAGATTCCATTTTACGAAATTTGTAATTGTGGCTTTATTACCGACTGGTCAACTGGGAGTTATAAAAAAATTTTCTAGTCGATCCCAATCACAGCAAGTTGGCCACATCTGATCTAAAGTATCATAATAGGAAATGAAAGTAAGTCAGTTTTTTATTTTCACCTGTAGTCATGACGAAATTTAGGATATAGAAGTCTGCACATTCGTTCTCCGGCTATAAGGCTCATGAAAGTAACGTTTCCGTACTTGGAAGAAGATGCCACGAAACTGGCTATTTTGCAAGACCACCAACCGAATATCCATCTGAAGAGTTAGGAATAAATTTGAGGAGTTATAAAGATTGTTCAAAAATAGAAAATTGCTGTGGGAATTTCTATCTATTGAATTTGGGTTATTGGGCACTAAAACCAGTTCCTTCTGATCATAACAAATTTAATCTTGCTGGTGTTGCGATCGGAAATCCCTAGCGGCATGTGCGCAGAGCTTCGCACTGTTGCAGCAAGCAACAGTAGAGATCAACCGACGAGATCACTCTATTATTGCTTGTTCGCGCCACATACATAATGATGTTATTCTTCACNCACATCCCGTTCGTGTTGAATCACACAATCACCGCAACACCACCGGAGAGGTTGCAACACTGGTAATTAGGGCACTGGCCAAGTGTGATCGTGTTGTGCGAGGTTACCATCCTGGAAAAATCTAGCTCAGACTACACAAATATTTTAACATAAAAAAATAATGAACTTAATGTGGGCAACTGGGCATACTATCTGGAAAAGTGGTTCTCAACCTTTTTTGAACCAGGCCCCACTTTTATTTCCAAAAAAATCTCAGACCCCACCAGAACTACTTTCATGTCAAAAGTATTTTTTTGCTCGGTCACGACACTGCTTACTACGTGATATGAATTATAATGCACAAAGTCTACTCAAATTCATTGCGATACTCAACAACATTGTCAAATCTCTTATTCTGGAGATAAATCTATTGAAAGTGGTTGAGTCAACCAAGAAGGGAACTCCATTGCTTTCAACTCATGAAATCTTTTATTGAAGTCATCAATGAGCATTTCTACGTGTGCAGCAGTGACTTCATTTGCCTGCTTAGTGTTATCACATTCTTTTAACCAAGAAAATTGGACATATCTTTTTGACAAAATATTGTTTCTGCGCAAACTGAGAAATGTCACAAATCCAAATATATTTGTTTTTGCATCACAAAGTGTTGCATTGGCTTATTAGAGCTGCTTGTTTGAAGAACAAACTTTATCAAAAATATCTGCTAAGTAGCTCACAGAAGCTTTGCCATCTGTGGTCATCAGTAGCACTAGGATCATTTCAGATTTATCCTTAAAACCTCACTGAGCAGCTATTTTTTTCACTGAGGCATTTCGGTCATTTTTGCTGAGACATTTTGGTCACTGAAATATTTCTGTCATTCGTCTCACAGTTGTATTAAAACTCGCCATAACAGTGTTTTTGAACCTACATATTTTCAGACATTGTGACCGAAATGACTTAATTTTTTTCAGTCATTTCAAAATCATTTCGGTCTATGACCGAAATAAAACCAGTTGAGTGGTTCATATAGTTTCATAAATCTTTTTAAGCAGATTCCCTTTGATAGCCACCTTACTTCAATGTGTAAAGTGCACCAATCGCCTATGATCAGTGGCGTAACTGACGCGGGGCAGGGGTGCGAACCATCCCCTGGCAAGATAAATCTAAAGTATAGGCCCCACTCAGCTCATATTTCGGTACTTATTGTTTGTTTGGTTTTCAGTAGTTTGTTGTTTTTTTGCTCTTCGGAAATTTTTCGGAGTTTTTCCGCTGATTTTGAGTTTTAGTATAGACATCCTCCACATCCAGATTCACTGTCATTTCTAATATTTTTACTGAGTTTTGGTTGGTGGACTCTCTCCAGCTAAGATCTCCCCCCTGGATCAAACCTCCAGTTGAGCCACTACCTATGATATGAATGATTAGCCTCACAAAACCTCTGGAACAAAGACCCTGCTTTGGCATTTGCTTTGATGGAATTTATACATTTGATCACAGAATATAGTATTTTGTGCAATTAAGCAGCAACATTTTTTGCAACTAAATTTTCCCTGTAGATAACACAATGCACAGCTAACATGCTTGGATTGTCGTCTTATACTGTATACGGGTGAACAAGTGAAACCTTTACATCCACCAATCAGTTTGTTTGTGAACAAGTGCCTTTTCATTTTGCTTTCCCACTAGAATTGTTTCATAATGTCTTCATCTTCCACGCCCTACCAAAGTTTTGCCATGCCCCACCGGTGGGGCGCAGGCCCCACGTTGAGAACCACTGATCTAGAAGTAAATTGCAAAAAGAAAATTTGTCAACGGTTGAGGCTGAAGAGGACCTGTTATCAAAATGTTTGTACTACAGTATGAGTAATGTGACCTTTCTTGATATACACTTTCCCATAACTGGTTAGTTTTTCCGTTTTCCTAATTTTCATGTAACCACAGCGTTCAGATAACAAAGACGGAGAGAAACTTGCAAACGCCAAGCAGCAAAAACACCTCGTTTATTGCGGAGTAAAGTCAAGCCACTACCGATAACTTTCACCTCCTTTTCCAACATTTTGAAACACACTGTACAAATCACACACCACACATCTGTCACGTTTTCCAAAGAGTCCTAATCGTTATTAGGAGCTTTCGGAATCATACTGTCAATCGACTCTATCCTCAAAGCTCTGATTAGAAACAATAGAACCAACATAACCATAAAAATGCTACGTGTTCAAAACCTACTCGGATGCTCTGAACCGCTGATTTTGCGATGATCGTTTTTGTTTTTTGCAGCTGGTCACTTCAATCTGCGCAACCGAGCGTTTTAAACAAAATTGTTTGGCAAATCATGGCTGTTGAAACCAAAAGCTGCCAAATAAGAAGTTCATTTATTCAGTCACAGCAGACTTACCGCGATCTGCCAAACCAGGTTTCCCAAACGTTTTGGGCCCTGCAGCGCGGAAGGATAATACAAAACGAAAACTTAAGGACACTAAAACGTTTTATTATTCAAAACTGACAGCAACAATGGGACGGATAGTATTGCTTCTTACCGAACAATTTATCAACAGGACTATTCATGACAGCGAAACTCGAAAGTCAGAGTCCGTGGCAAGTCTGGACCTGAATTTTTTCTTCATATTTTCTATGTTAAAATCTTTAAGAGCTGCAAAAGATGGCTCTACAACCAAGATTTACCATTACAAAAGCTTGCCAAATCAATTTAATTACGAACTACTGCATAAATTATTTGTTGCAGTGCACACAATGTGCAGTGTATACATTCGATGTTTTTATTTTTGTCATGCCTTCACCGACCCCTGTACTTGTCACGGACCCCCGTTGGTCCGCGGACTCCAGTTTGGGAACCCTGTACAAAATTACAGGTCTAGCATGTCCTAACGTGGTCTACCGTAGCCTGTCAAGGTCTTCATGGAGGGTTTTCTGCTCTCAAGATATTTTATCGTCATTGATAAGTGTCCTCTTCAGATATATTTCGACATTGATAGTTACCTTGCTGTCACTGTCAGCAGAGAGATGACGCTCTTTGGGAATTGAGAAAATTTTATGCTCTGGTGTTGTCCGCAGTTATTTTTGGCTGGAGTGGTAGGGAGTGATTTGGGGATTTGAAGGAAATATAACATTAGAGGAAGTAATGCGAGTTTCGGAAAAAGTTGATTCGTAAAAACAAGATCCCATTGCTTTCGAAGCGATGAAATGTACCAAATGATTAGTTATTTGACTCAGACACAAGGACGATAAGAAATTAAAATAGCGAGGTTCGACATTTAAAGGAACAAAAATAGCAATAACGAGTGCTGTTAGTAGGGTGGGTTAAATGAGGAGGTTTTACAGAACTTCGAGATAAGTCTTACCTTTACTATAGCAATTCTAGGTGCTCAATCTGAATTCAGTGGCATTGTTCGCCTGCGACCATATTCCACTCCTTACATGCTCATTTTCGAAATGTTGGCTAAAACTGCACTTTACCACAATTTTGCTTGTGCTGGACTACGTAGTACCATGGTGTATAGAGCTTTTTTGGGTCGCAGATCACTAAAATAACACCTTAGGTATTCCTCCGGTAGAGAGAAGACGACACATGCGGTAATTATAACATACAGCTGTCAAACTTATTAGGCGTTAAAACCCTTTAGGACCGCAAAATCACATTAGTGGCTAGTACTTCGTCTTGTCATAACTTTCCAACCCATGGAGCTAGAGAGCTGTTTAAACTCTCAAAACTAACCAGAAAGTGTCATGGGTTGGATTTATAAAAGTACGAGAAATTTTGGTCTTGAATTTCTTTTAGTGTGACGTCACGACTTGGGGAGGATAGAAGATTTTTGGATGCGTAATCAGGGCCTGAGAAAAAAGTTCAAGTGGCAATTTAACCGTTTTTTAAAAATATATTAGGCAAAAAACCGTATCGTTAGAGTCCTTCTAGCTTTAGTGGTTGGACAGGTTTGGCCAAAAATCCATAATAATTAATTAATCCCCTAGGGATTAATTCAATAAGAATCTCTGTTAAGTCACTTGTGCTGTATATCTACTAATCTTTCTCTGGTTTAATATCACACAGGCTGTTTAGTAAAAGAATCTTATTTAGTTGGCTGCTGGGTGATATTTTGAAATGCCTAAAACTAATACAAGTGATGTTGCTTTGGGTTTGAAAGACGGAAATGCCAGTTTTCTTGCCAGTTCTGCTGCGCAGAAGTACTTCAACTTCAGTCAGGTTTGAACATGTTACGTCCTTACGACTAATGTATTACTTTTCACAAGAAACAAATTTACAAGACTCTACAATATTTACAATTTCAGCTACTTGCGATGCCAAGGTACGTAGTTGTATGTACATGTGTTCAAGTGGAAAGTGCCAAGGTAGGTTGATCTGCGTATAGTTAAATAACGTCTTCTGTGTGGCGTCATAGTAGAACTTTCCTGTTGGTAAGTGCGTAAATCGTATCTTGTCTCTGGATTCGTGTACTGTGATTTAGAATAGTTGCAAGTAGTTTCTCATTTTGAAACTTAGCAGGAAGATTTGTGTTGAAGAACAGATTGTCGTGTAAACACCTGCGTATTGCAGGCATTTTGTGGAAGGGAATTGGTATAAAGGTTGTTGTTAAGAGCTCAATGATCGACTTTTGTCCAACCTTGTTGTAATGGATATATTAATTTCAACAGTCCACCCCAACACAACTTTGCACAAACCAACCCAATATGCTTATCTCTCAAGCAAATATTTATGCATTTCAAACCTTACTTGCTACCAAGCGCAAAATAGGTTGCCCATAACGGAAGGGTGAGCAGAAGAGCAAGGTCCGAAGCAGCCAAGTTGATCAGGTATATTTCCCATATCTTCACCTCCTGAGCATGAATGAAAAGTAATGCTTGTTTTTGCGTTTTTATGAAGAGAATGAGAACAATCACTCATTTATTCAATGCAATAGGAAGTTTTCCTTAATATAGCGACTTTCCAGTTGATGAAAGATGTCTTGCTGGCGCTTGCCTGATGTCAAACTTAAGAAATTCATATTCGACAAAACAGAGTTACTAAACTTTCCGCCACGTCGATTAGACACTTAATGTTAGGCAAAACATCGACTTTCGCTAATTTTTTGGTTATTTGATTTACTTTGTTTTGTTCGTACAGATACTTATAGGTTGTTGATAGTACTTGAAAGCGAAACGTTGCTACTTCAAATTTTAAGATACTGTAGTTCCCTGTTAGAGAAGTAGTAGAAAGCAACTTGGGATCGTCAACGTGTACAAAAGTATTAGGGTTGTTTTCTGAATACCATTCGAAAGTTCAACATGCAAACCAACACAATGAATGACACCGAAAGCATCTCAGTCAATATGTGTGTGGAACATAAGCATTTAAGACAAACGCGTCTTGAGGAAGCATCACGTGACCTAGTGACCTAGTGATCAGTGATGATTCGTTAATTTATTAATATTTTCCAGAAAAGCGTCCATGAAATCTTTAGCAACTCTTGTTGTAACTAGCCTATCATCAAACACTGTTTGTTGTTTTCAATTGTAATACTTCCGCAACATTTGCTTTAGATCAAGCAATGCTGAACTATATTAGTTTTTACATTCTTAATTTACAATTTAAGCCCACTGTCCTAATGAAACCTTACGTATCCGACATTTAAAAGATCTTACATTCCAAGATAAGCTGTTCAACCAGCGCAAAGCTCTTGCGCATTTTTATAACCCTTGATTCTCGGAAATAGATGTTCAGAGGTTTTCCAGAAGGAAAAATATCTGGTAGTGTTAAAGATCTATAAAAAGTTATTAACGCGTAGCTATAAGCAACAAGGTTACATTCAAAATGTTACTAGCATTACAAAAAACTGATAGATATGTATTGCAAAGCTTTGGTGAAAAAGTTTAATTCATGTATAAATCACCTCCTTCTATTATGGATAAAAACATTTGTTTTAGCAATAATTGCATACTCCTCACTCAATGCCAATTTTTAGGGCTATGTTAATGTAGCACTAACACCATTCGTTCATGTTTTCACCAAAGACGTATCAGCACAATGCACTGTGTACAATTTTGTGAGCAACACAAAATAAATAAGTTGGTTTCTGGTGAAGGTCTCACTTACTTTTGAGCTTAAAATTATAAATAAAACAGCAACGTTTCCGGCAGCACCAATTATGAAGATGATAAAGTATATAACAGGAAGCACGACTGTGGCGAAATCTGAGCCAAAAACTCTATGGAAAACTTCCCATTCCTCAGAAGTATTTGACTCCATAGTTTGTTGAAAGGTCAAGTTCATCTTTGTCACAGAAACAACCAATGAATCGACTTCGGTTTATTTTAACTTAAAAGCACGCAGTACCCTTCGTGTGGCTATGCAATAGTTCACCTGCTTATAAACAAGACCTGCAAATTTTGAAAACATTCTCGGGAAACACACTCACAATGAACATTCTATCAGTAGGATTCTCTCAAAGAAAATTGCACATTTTTATAAATTGATTCACAGTAAAACACAGATTCTGCTTTTATTTGATTAAAATTCCGCCACGTGCTAGTTAAAAATGCTGTTTGCGGTTAACTCTTTCGGGTTTCACAATGGTCTTTAAACTGCATTTTTTGTATCATACGTATTCGATATAGTGCTCACAGCAGGCTTGTCCATGAGACACTGTTACCTGTACAATCTCATGGCAATTAGTCACCGTACTACCCCATGGGATTCCTACGAAACTAGTAATACGAAGCATATTATATCGTATGTCTGATGACGAGCCTGTGCAAAGACGTGGCTAAAACACCACAAAACGTCCAATTAGGCTAAAACACCACAAAACGTCCAATTAGGTGAGCCAATAAAATTGGGTGACTTTTCTTAGTTGTCACCTGAAAAGGCCCTAATAACCTATTTTTCATGGGCTTCGCATCACTAAGCCATGACACCATGTTTTCTTGAGAATCCCATTATCATGGACAAGCCAGGTTCACACAGTGCCCCTGCTCACGACAACTAGGTAGCCCACTACCCAGCGGGTTCTTTTCTTTGTTGATTTCATATACTGAGAAAAATGTTAGAAACCTGTGTTTCCTTGACTTTTCCTGATTTTCTGAGACAAATGGAATGATTCCAGAGTTAAGGTCAATCTACACTGATAAGTTGCCAGAAGTAGCTGCGCACGATTCTTTGTTTGTTTTATTGCGCCCAGGAGTTGCCTTGCCGAGCCGTGCACGAGCGCAGGATTACCGGATGCAATAAAACAAACAAAGGATTACGCCTGGCAACTCCTGGCACGTCCTCAGTGTAGATTGGCCTTTATTTTACAAAAATGTCCCTAAAAGCCTGTAAATAGAAAATTGTGGTACTGTACCACCCTGGGCTACCTGATGCGTAGAAAATTTCGTGCATCCTGCTACCTCACAAATTCAATTTGATTTTAAGTGCAAAATGTTTTGTGGAAGATATACATCGGACTTGATATGAAGAAAAAATGGATCTGAAACGCGTATGACCTTTTCTACGCACAAATAAAATTTTCTCTTTGAAAAAGCAATTGTTTGGGGTACAGTGTATGAAATTTGTATGCTGTGTGTGGTTTGCTGATACGGTTTTGTTGTGGACGTGATTACAAATGGACATCGGGGTGTCAAAAATAGTTGGTCTGAAAATAACGGATGTCACATGTCCAGGAGAACATATTCAAAATTTGGGTTGCATTATACCTTTATTTCCAGACTTGTATAGCGTTTGAAGGAATCCTGAGCAGGGTTTTAACGTATCGTTCTCGCCTGACTATTGCTTTTGCATTACGTTTTAGTTGCGTTAAAAGCTTGGTATATTGTACAATTTACTTTTGATTATATTCAAATGGTGCTTTGATTCGTTGCTATCCGTTCTACCGTTCCCACTGCATCTCCAATGTCTTCTTTGAAGGTCTCGCTTAGTTTTGAGCAATATTTTGTTTTACCTAAACAGGTTTGAATCATTTTTAGTTTAAATCAGCATTTGGTTGGAGCAAAAACGTTGCATGTCAAGCATGCGTTTTCCTTTGTGGTGATGACGAGACAATTTCAGTGCGGGATGCTCAATTTCCGGCAGTGAGCACCGAACGATTGATGCCTGAAGTTTTGGAACAAAATGCAGACTGCCCTTGGTAAATCGCAAACGTATTATACCTTTATAATATTGGCAGAAGGTTTATCATTTACATAACGCTGCAGAACAAAGGGTATCATTCTTTCATGTTGTTATGGTCACAGCGCCCAAAACCAAGACTGACAATCTACTGAAAAAACAGAATGTCCAAAACTGAGCCGAACCAAAATGTTCGATGCTAGTGCTTTGATCATTCGCAAAATCAATAAAATCAAAGTCAATAGGCTACATATCAACAGTGAATAACTGGTTCTATATTGAAAATCAGGTATTTTGATTGCGAAAGAAAATCGAAATGAAAGTTTGCAGAAATGTATTTTTACCCAAAATCTTGGAGATGAACAGTATATTTATGATTTTAAGATTGTAACTGTTTTCTTACGCACATTATAAACTGAATGTAAATATTTAAAATTCGAAACTAAATAAGCAAACCCTTCAAACCAAATAAATGAGTCTAAAACTAACAAACGTATTCAATGTTGGATGTCAGTTCAAATATGAATAACCTTTTTGAAATTTAAAAAATTTTTAACACTCTTCAAAGCTTAACTAACCTGCGTTTGTTACAGATTAAAGATTACAAAATTAGGAATCCGTAGACCATCAATTTGACGCTTTTTTTGGGTGAATTGGCTGTAAAGAAATTTTTGGGCAAGGCTCGTGGTCAGCTTGCATCTGCTCCTGTGTAAATTATTTCGTTCCGTGTACTATCTAACTACATCTCTCTTCTTGATTTTTGAAACTTTCAACTATGATGCGATCAGCCGAATGTAGTTACTCACAATCTCTGTCAAACGACGTCACACTAGCTGAAAAAAACTACATTGTTTTTCAGGTCACGGTGTCGTTAATCTACACTAGGTTGGAACTTACAAAAGTCATGTCGAATATACTCGCGAATTCGACAGCGTGATTTTATCTGCGTTTCCTGCTGTGCAGAACCTTATATGGAGGTCTTCTTGTTGTTGCATCCCTAACAATGAGCGGATTTCACTGCACTGCGTAGATCATTAGAATTTTGACTTAATGCTGTGCTATTGATCGGTTTCTTCGATTTTTTTAGTTATATCTCAGAGACCAATCACCTACCGTCACCTGTCCATTCTGCGCAATTAAACTTAAGTGGCCATGCATATTGCATGTGCGAATACCCAGGGTTTAGAAACAGTGAATTTCGCCAGATCTTCGAAGCTAGTGAGCTGCATTCACATGTTTTTTTGTTTAGATCAGTGATGGCGAACCTATGGTACGCGTGCCAGAGGTGGCACGTATGCCTCTCTGAGGGCACGCGCATCGTCGCTCCATTGCAGACTTCGTTACCAGATAGGTAAAGGTACGCGGGGCCAGGTTGCTCCCAAGACTGGGACAGCCACCTGAAAAGACACTGTTTGGTGCAGTTGTTTGTAACATCAAGTCATTCAGTTCCGCTGCATTACACTTCTAGAAGCTCCTTGTACCAAAAAGAGCAGCAAAAATTTGACAATGTCTTCAGAGACGTCGCAAAAATAGAAAAATTGTATCATGCCTCGTGCTCTTAACTGTCGACAGTTTCAAACATTTCTTGAGGGCTCAGGCACAGTATAAATGTTTACTTATGTACAATAATGTCCGGTGTCTGAGCAGAGGGCGAGTCCTGGAGGGATTTGTAGCCTGCTTAGATGAAATTAGGGTATTTATGAATGAAAAAGGCAGGAATGTCCACAGCTCGCTGATATAGCCTTGCTTTTCATCCTCTCATGTTTTTTAAAGGTTTTACGCTACACTTGAATGCACTGAACCAGGGTCTCCAAACTACAGTCCACGAGCCAAATCCGGTTCGCGAAACCGTTTCATCCAAGCCGCGAAAGCATGTTGTCACTGTTGCAACCTCTCTATTGGCGTTCCGTTGAATTAGCGATTCACCACGAACAAGATGTGCGCGAAGTACAACACCCATATATAAGTGGCGCGAACAAGCAATAAATGAGTGAGCATGGCATGTGATCTCTATTATTGCCTGCTGCCACAGTGTGATACTTTGCCACTTACCGCTCGGGCTTTCCGATATTAACAGTCACTAATGAAAAAATGTACTATATTTACGAAAAACTTGTTGAAGTGGTGAAATGCAATATATCCCGAAACAATCACATTACCCGTGATGTCCTGCCCTCGAACTGTTGTGTAGCAGCTTATGTGGTCTCCAGATAAAAAAGTTTGGGGACACCTGCACTAAACAAACAATTACAAGGTTTTTGTTTGGGAAGACAGCAGAACTGATGTATTGTGATATCAAAGCTGAGAGAAAATTTACAGCAGGTTTTGTAACGATACCTTGAAATTGGGCAGCTGAAATATTTTCCAAGTCTACAAATGCATTCAAAAAATTATACAACATTTGCAGGCAATCTTACAAGCCATCAAGAAATCTACGAAGAAATGTCTAACTTTGCTGCAGGTGTAAATATGAATTTAGCAAAATATTTTTACACTTGAACGTAAAATGGAGACAAACCTACGTTTTCTTACTTTTCCAGATCAAGCCAAATTTGAAAAACTTGATTTTTCCTGCTTACACTGATTACATTTATAAAATCTAGAAATAGAGCTATCGGATTTGTAAGAAAACTTTATCTGGATAACAAATTCTACGACATGCATGAAACACTTTTGAAGATAGAAGGAATATGTGGTGTTGAAATAACGTTGCCACCAGTGCCGTATCAGCCCAACTCTCCCCCCACAAAATATGTTTGCAGGGGCCCCTAATGGTGATATATAAAAAAAAGTTATGTTATGCTACATCTCGAGGCCGAATGGCCTTCAAAACAAAATATCCTAATTGCAGACACAATTTTGGCACAACCAGGCCCGTAGCCAGGTTTCAAGGTTTTGGGGGCAAAATACAGCGATTATTTAGAGATGTCGTAATGAAATGCAAATGTAAAAAAATTTGCAGGAAATCAGAATCAATCCTATCGTTCAGTTATCAAAACATATCACTGAAGGAGCAAACATGAGGCCGGTCAAAGCATGTGCGCCGCGATGAATGTTTTCTTTTATTAGCGCAAATTGATAAATTTACCATGAGCCAATAAGTGAAATATGCTTATAGAACTTGCGCATTGGACTTTTACTGGCCGAAATACGCATGCATAAACCTTAGTGATGTCTGGACTGTTAATTTTCTGGTCCATGGCACATGTTCAGATTAATAACATTCTGTATCTCAAATCGCCTATAAATGTTAACAAATATAGACGAAGGCCAGTGCTGTATCAGCCCAATTCTGCCCCCCAAATATGCCTTACAAGACCCCCGTAATGGCGATTTATAAAAAAATTTATGCTACATCTCGGGACCGCATGCCCTTCAAAACAAAATATCCTAACTGCAGACACAATTTTGGCAGAACCAGGCCCGTAACGAGCTTTCAAGATTTGGGGGATCAAAATACATTTTATGGGGAAATATTTTTATTTTTATCACATGTTAAAACAAGTTTTTCTGAGCACAACAAAATTTGTGGGGTCACAAAAAGATTTGGGGCTAACTGCCTCCGAATGCCCCATCGTGTCTACGGGCCTGGGAAGAACCGTCGCCAGAAAGTCTTTCATTGGAGGCCTTCATGTTTGTGCAGGGGTGCTAGACATTCTGAAACTTTATTTTTAATTCACAACATGAACAGCATTTCCAGATTATGCAAATTACATTATAAATATTTTCCCGCTAATGCCCATGATACAGCTCGACGTTTCCAACTAAGATTTTTTGAACGAGCTTAACGAAAGAAATTGGGTCGTAAATCATTGTCATTTAATTGACGACGATTATTTAGGGATGTCGTAATGAAATGCAAATGTAAAAAAACTTTGCAGGAAAGTAGAATCAGTCTTATCGTTCAGTTATCAAAACATTACCGAAGGAGCAAACCTGAGACCGGCCAAAGCATGTGCGCCGCGATGAACGTTTACTTTCATTAGCGCAAAATCGTGACCGCGATGCCCCGACACGCTTAGCGCAACTGCGCAGTTCGTTACCATTCCATAGAGAGGCAGGTTGGAAAACTTGTTAGCGGATTGTTGTACTCCTGGTCATTACTGCTCAACAATAACACGGCAATAAATCTTGAAATGTTCACTTCAAGTTACGGTAGCAGGCGTTTTTACGCATGTGACCAGGGCTCCCACTGAGGGTTTTTCTTACCCAGATCTGCTTTTTTGGTTGACCTGTGTGGCTAGGTTTAATTATGAAAAATCGAATGAAATTTGTGTTGGTTGAAGTGATAAACTCATCAGCAACTTGAATGTGTTCAATAATATAAAGATAACTTTACATTACAGTGTTTACATGCGCACATCAGGTGAGAAAGTATGCATATCGGATGAAGCACAACGTGTTTAATCGGTTTTATATTCTCATATGAGATCATTGTCAGGGTTATATACAGTGGTGTGTTTAAGGGAAGGCAAGCGAGGCACTTGCCTCGGGCCCCCTTT
>JGI24022J15233_10003335_pt1 | contig 15868 bp, 6 predicted proteins | sample Ectturendosymbi2_FD_15233 | JGI IMG/M metagenome (IMG submission 15233)
CCTGCCACTTGCCACTGTGTCAATGTATTGTAGATTTGTATCAATCTACCTTCCGAATTCTTGCTCTTTGTTTGTGTATGTTTCATTGTTCCCTCAGTTGTGCAGTGTTCTTACCTTTTGCGCATTCAGTCGGTTCACTGTGACTATCTTGTATGTCGTGATGAGACTAGGCCTACAGCATTGTGTTATGTTCCACATTAGTTGAAACCTCTGAGGCTTTTGATTAGGTCACTAGGTGAGAGAAATGAGTGGCTGTGCAGGTGAGGTGAAGTGGAAAGCCATGCAGCATCCATGACATAATGAGGATGTGCACAGTGAGTGGAAGGCAGAGTGGGATCAATTGCGTCAAATCAGTTCAGTTGCAATCACAACGTTTTTCAATTAACTAGTAGTAGTTCAAGTCATGTTTACGACATTTCAATCAACAAAGCTTAAAACAAACAGCACAGTAGTCTCCACAAAGGTTAAGAGTTTCAGTCAATCACCAAATTTTCACTACAGTAGTTAAGGTAGTGTTTCACACACTGTAACGCCACCCTACGCATCGTGAGTGGGTCCCACTAACTGAGGGCTGTCGATGTGTAATGTTACCTCGAAAGCCTCAAATTGTGGCAAGGGTGTCCCTGATAATGTAAACCTGAGATTTGTTGCCATATTATATCATGAGTAGTGATGAGAGCAACCAATTTTTGACCTAAAAACTTAAAATGTGACTTTATAACTTGCAAATTCTGACTTTATTTAGACCTATAAATCAGCGTTTGCACTGCAAAATAATTCAGCTGCAGGTGATGTAGTTAACTCAGAAACATATTCATGCATTATACTGGTACTTGAAAATTTAAAACAATTTGGTTGTTAAACTTTAAAGATGATATATATACATTGATAGGCACATGAACAACTACAGAGTAGAGTTAAACCTAAGAACATCATAAAGTTGATTGATTGAGATAATGGATTGAGCATTTATCAAACTAAGTACTGTGAGACCACATTTCTTGCCTTCCCTGCATATAGACTACATAATATTCAATCAACCAGTAGTGGACAAAACAAAATTATTATGCCAGATGTCACATCCAACTTTGACCCGATATCATGTGGGCCATTCCGTGTCAATTCTCAGGAAGTGATCAGGTCACTCTCTCCAATTTTACTCAAATTGTCATTGCCCCATGTGATGAACACCTGTAAAATTTGAATGAAATCTGTCAAGAAACAACATGATTATAAAGCTTTTTAGTAGGGGGTGTTTAGCTGGGGGGAGCAAATTGTTCATATTTGCCCATGTTTAAAGCCTTATTACTGCCAAACTACATTAGTTAAAAACCCCAATTTTTCAGGGATGCTAGTAACTTTGCCAGATATTGAATAAATAACATTATCTACATTGTGACTTTCAAAGGTCACAGACACCCAAAGTTGACTGTTTCTAGCTCTCGCTACAAATTTTCAAACCTCACCACAGTTTTTTTTCTTGATATTTTTCGCTCATATTTGGAAGAATTGTTGCTAATAAAATTATCTTTGACCTCAGAAAATTTTTTTACAAAATATCAAAAGGTTTGTGAGATATCTTGGGCCAAACTTGGCATGAAATAAAAAAAACTAGAAAAGTGGGGTACTTTTGTCGCCTCGGTTACCCATGACTGCAGTGACAACTTGCATTGAAAAAATTTTCACGTATTCATTATGATATGGCAAGTTTACCATACAAAATTCATGAATGGTTCTCAATGTTTTCATAGAGAAAAAATTTTACAAAGTTTGCGCAGAAACTACAAATTTTGTTTAATACAGAGGTCTTAATATTCACTATTTTTCATTCTACCATTGTTATTCAAGCTAGCATTGTTACTTCACAAATTCATTATTAAATTCTGGAATTCTGTTGTGTCTTGTGCAAAGTTGATTGCTTGTTTAAGTGGAATGAAACTGAAAACTTTTGTTTCATTTCACTTAATACTTTTACGGCCATTCTACGAATATATCATACCTGGATTTCAGCCTAAAACCAGCAGTTTTCCGTTGCCTTGCACTACCAACGATAACCAATGATACTGCGTAGTTTGAACTTCAACATCACTGAATACCGCAAGTGAAGCAATGAAACAAAATGGATTCCCCCTAAGAATTCTTAAACAGATTCTTAAAAAATTCTATAAAATCCAGAATTGATCAGCTATTATCAAAGAGCATGCTTCTAACTTCACGCAAATAAGTTATTCTTATGACAGCCTTGGTCTCAGCAACCAAACTTGTAACCTGAACCAGCCTTGCAAATGCACATAAAGCCTTGGATAAGAGGATATCCCAATAGTTCTTATTAAATATACGTAACAAATTATTTTGTCTGTGTTAGGTAAACTGTTTTGAATGTTTCGGTTATTGAAAAGAACGTATTGTTTGTGCAATGGATACAGAACCACCTGTGGTTCTTCATATTTGAAACCTTATTCAACAACCACCTGTAATGTGACAGTAACACACAATGAGAGTGCAGCAGGCTTGGTAGAAACATAGTAAATGTAAAAGGTAAACCCTAAACCTAAACTTTGAAAACTTTTGAAAAAAGTAAAGAAACAGTGGTCCCATGAATTGAAGTGTACAAACCTTTCTACCAAAAGGAAAGTTGCCAAGGNGAGAGCCAAATGAAAACCATTGGCACACAAACGCTACTGCTATGCTAACGTGATGGAGCCACTTGAGTGACAAACTCAGCATTTTATTNGAACCGCATCATGTGAGGTGGTTCCATAGCCACTTCCTATTGTTTGAATTGGGTGAAAGGCTAGTTAGACCAAATTGCAAATTAAAAGTAATATATATTTGTCCTTTGAATGGTTTTGTAGCCATATATTTGATTGATCTGAATGAAGTCATTGCTATTGTACTTGGGACATTGTAGACAACCTGCAGTGCATGCCATTTTCATTCAACAATGAGGCTTGTCAGTTGACAGGCTTCATCACGGTATATCTTATGTGGACAAATGTATTATGTCTGCCAATACCTTGTGTATGATCAGTTACTTGAAAGAAAGAAAAAAACATTTTAATATATTTTGCAACATTGTGAGGCATTTGAAGGCTAAAGTGTTATCTCTTTCTCTTTGTTTAGTCTGGGGTTTCCCAAAGTAAGTGTAATATGTGATTCTTCGGGGGATAATGTGGAACCAGCTGAAAATGATGTAAACACGAGCATAATTGTTAAGTTCTTTTGTGAAGTAGTAGTTCACGGTTGTGTTCTTTCGCTGATTTTCTTGCAGTGATTAAATAAACTTACTGAAAAGTAGAGATAGACCGATATATCGGCCTAGGGCCGATTGTTGGGTTTTGCTGATATGTTGGTATCGGCCAAAATGGCTAATAATATTGGCCTTGGCAGGTGTTGACAAAACGCTGTTATATTCCTCACACATACAGACAGCTGGTGTAAGAAATCACAACAAACCAAGTCAAGACAGTTATCTTGCAGCAACACTAGCAGGTGGGTTTTCATAAACAAGCAGACAAGATGAACTATGGAGTACGTGTTGGCTGTCACAGCCAGAACAAACGCATCATCATCAATCAGATTAATTCAAAATCGTAGCAAAATATTGAAATGATTTGTCAAATTTTAGCTCATAAATCCTGATTTTTAAAGTTTTTGAAAAAAAGGTAAGGCATAGAATACATAATATTTTTGATAATGAAGCAGAAAACAAGATTTAAAAATTTTGGAAATATCAGTTATCGGTAACAGCTATCGGTCCATGAATGGCCAATAGATAGATATCAGCCCTAAAAAAGCCATATCAGTCAATCTCTACTGAAAAGTAATGAACATATGGATACAAGTAGATTGGTTGTGCTCTTGTTACGTTGCAAAATATTAAGGATAATAATACATAATCGCTACCTTGATTTGGGTGATGGCTCAAACAAGTTTGGAAACCATTGGTTTAGTCAGTCAGCTGGGAAAGAAAGCCAATGTTTAAAACAGCATCAGTTATAGTGGTTAGGCGTGGAAAGCATCAGCTTGTATAAAGATCAGCAATATCAACTTTAGAAGTTCTTAGCAACTTTTCAATTTTTATTTCATGTTTTGGCTTGTCCAAAAGATATTTTATTCTCTTTTACTCTGGTGCAAAATAACATGTGGATAATTTGCAAGTTGGCTCAAGTGTATTACCAACTATCTAGTGTTAGTCAGGTGGACATTCATCAAAACACAACAAATTAGATTCTGACTCAAAGCTACATACCATTTCCATCTGTTGCTATTAAAGACTAAGAGGCTAGAATGCTTAGTTCCATCCTACTTTCATGAAAGCTTCAGCTAAAGATTTTGTAGTTTTTTTATGAAAAATAAACCCAAAGTTTTTTCAGAAAGTTTACTCGTTCATTTCTCTTTCAGAAAAATATTTGCTATATCTATATATGTTTCAAATTGTATATTTAATGTTTGTGAAATGCCATCTGGTAAAGATCTCAATATTCGAAGCATTCAGTGGGGAATGTGGGCAAATGAGAGTTGTTTGATGGGTGCATGTGGTAAGTAGGATGAATTTATTTACAGAAACAACTTTTTGTAAATATATATTGTGCAGTAGATCCTGAAAGGTGTGTTGTAACTTGTTTGATCTATAGTTATGACGCTAAGTATTAAGGCAGTGGTTCTTAACTGGGGAGACAGATTTCCCCAGGAGCGCAACAATAAAATTCCAGAGGGGTGCAAGCCCTTACACACTCTACAACCTCAAGTTTTTGAACATCTTCTCCAACTTATTTTAAGTTAGGGGGCTTGAAATAAAGGACAGTTATTTGAGGGAGGTATGGTAGAGAAAAGGATAAGAACCACTGTGTTCAGGGTCAGTTATAGCTGTAAAGAACCTTTACATTTTTGTCATGTGTATCAAGTAGTTCATGAAGGCATCTGCATGCATTGCAACGTTAATATCAATAAGAGTGCAAAGTTTACTTGCTTCACTGTAAGGAAACCAGATGAACAAAATTGACAAGATCACTAAGATAGTAATGGTTTGTGAGTTTACTGATAATTAAATCAGTATATATATCTTTGTAATTATCCCAAGCGGTAATGCAGTACTGATTTCATCAGTCATCAATATCCATCTCATGGCCGAACAATGGATGCAAAATACAAAGTCAGTTTTGTCATGATATTTTATTTATACCATATTTTTCAGACCATAAGGCGTGCTTAACATCCTTTAATTTTCTCAAAAATCGAAAGTGCTCCTTACAATACAGTGCGGTTAATGTATGAATCTGGTTGTGCTTTCTCACCTAGGGCCAATTTTCTGCAGGAAACGGCACTATGTATTCAATTGCTAGTTTGACTTTTTTGTAAACGTATCATCGTGTTACATAAGAAACCAACAACAATTGCAGTGAGCAGCGCATGTGGTTCCGTGAGTAGCTAGTGTATACCTTAATGTTGAAGCACAGGTTGTATTACTCCACAATGCTACTGCATACAGAGCTATATGTGTTATTTCACAAGGCTCCTGACTACATTGGCGCACACCAAATTAAACATGCGCACAGCTTTCAGTTTATTCTATTCGTGTCTAACGGATTAGGCATGTGTGGCAGGTTAAACTACCTCGTATGCAATCTGCCATTTTGCACCTTATAATCCGGTGCACCTTATGTATGAAAAAACAGCAACTAGCATTCAAAAATCAAATGTGCAATATCAATGGCATCAGACATATATTTGTCATTTGAAAGAACAAATATCATTTCATTCAAAAGTCATGAAATAGTTCTTTACTTTGTGTACTAAAGATGTGCTGAACTTGTGATTTTTAATGTAATATATCAGAATTGTTGAGAAAATCACAAAGATCTTCTACCACAACTACCTGAAGTACACTCTTTTGTTGATGCAATTTATTGAGTGCATGTGGTTTAGACCTTTTCATGAAGTTAGTGGTGTTCGTTCACTGATTCATAACTTGAGTAACTCAAGAGTTGTTAAACATTTGTTAATAAGGTCATAAAGAGAGCAACCTCCTAAATGTGTCTTGAATCAATTTTGTGAGTTTGTATGCGGTTTTGTTGTAAATAATTCTCACATAACTTTAACAATTTTCTCTCAAGTATGTTACTGTTTACTATTATTTAGGTGTTTATTGTGCTACTGTAGCTGTTTTTTGTCATGTCATAGACCAAAATGATTTTGAAATGACTGAAAAAAATTAAGTCATTTCGGTCAGAATGTCTGAAAATATAGGCTAAAAACACTGTTACAGCAAGTTTTAATACAACTGTGAGACAAATGATCAAAATGTTTCAGTGACCAAATGTCTCAGCAAATAAATGGATCAAAATGTCTCAGTGAAAAAAACAGTATTTTAGTGCATGTAGTGCAAGAGATTTGCCATATTGCTTTGCTTTCTGCAAAGTGCAACAAAAGTCAGTTATTTGGGCATTAGCCAGGTGCCATTTTTTAAGTAAATAAATGATTCAAAGTAAAAGCTACAAATTTTAAATTTTCCAGGTATAATTCATTGGAAGGTTTAATATATTACCATGAACAGCTTATTTTGGCTAGCTATGAAGTAAACAAAGTCTAGTAACCAGAATGTGATATTTTACACCAAGTGAATCATAGTTAGGCAATTCATGCTTTTTGTTTATATTACAAGCTGCAACACTAGGTTTTGAGCTGAACTCACAAAAAGCCGAAGTCATGTTTGTGTTCACATGTTGTTCTGCTGGTGATAGGTGTGACTTTCCTAGTACAAATTTTGGTATCCAATGCCTTTATATTCTGCTATACCACTGCTTATAATTAAACAAGTATTTCACACCAGAAGAATTAGTTTTTAATCTTCACAAAGGAATTGTTGTGTAACAAAAATGCAGAGGACAGTGCTGCGTTTTTCTTGCAGTCCCTTGCATGCNCAGTATTGCAGGTGTACCCAAATGTTGTCAATCCTTTTGTCTAATTTAGCCTCTATATTCATTCTTGATGAGTATTTTATTTCAAGATTGAATGAGTATGCAATTTGGTTTTTAAAGCACTAAGCTTTCATGAACCACTATTTTTAAATGGTAGAAATATTGAAGCGAAGATCAAAACACTTATGTTCAAAAGGTGAGTTGTACTTGATTTTCTAGACCAAGGGTGGGCCAACTTCAACTGAAGAGTCATTGGCACAAAACCAAAAATAGCTGCGAGCCACAAAATCAGTCTGTACTGTGAAATACATTCATTAAAGAAGGCAAGTTTTACATCAAATCACACAGACCTTGGCAACTAACCACACGAATTCGTGTAAACACATTGGTGAATGAAACAAACATGAAATATGAGGTGATAACTTGCTATTATTTCAGATATTGCTATTCAGCTAGAAGAGCTACACAAAACATGTCGGCGAGCCGCAGTTTTCCCACCAATGTCCTAGACAAACGTTTTTTGCACTCCTGATATCTGTTAGTGTTCTAGCAGTACATAGTCTCCTGATATGTCATTTGCATCTGTTGGTTAAACTAACATTTGCCAAGAAAATGCCTAGAAGAGTGTGTCAATTTTTTTTCTGTTTAGTGCTGTTTATCGGTGGAGCTATTGGGATAGTTGGAGCAGTTGTTGGAATATTTAGTCAGTCAACAATTCCAGTTCGAAATTCTATACCGTTCCTATTCTGGTTGCCCATTGGAGTCTATGGCATGTTAGTACTGCTTTTCTATGTTTTTCAAAAACGTCTTGCCAGTTTTCACATGTGTATGTTTACTTACAGTATATTTAGTTTGCTGGTGGCTTTACTTGAGTATCCTCGGGGAAGGAAGAATAAAGGAAACACTGTGACAAGAAGGTGCCTGTCTTCCACTTATTTTATTTTCAAGTGATGAGTTTTCTAATCTAGGTTTTTTTTATGCAGGTGTCAAGATGGTCTATCCAAAGTCATCTCAAAGTTGCCATTTGTATCAAATTACTATTTTCGAGCAATTACATATTTCATGTGAGTTTCTTTTAATATGGCAAAGATCCTCCTGAATATTTTTTCTTGATGAAGAAAGATCAGTTGTTTATGTCAAATTGTTCGAAAACTATTACATTTTGTTATATGGCAGTATTTTTAATTTGGCAACAGTATTAACTTTTGCTATATATATGCTTTTGGGTAAAGCTGTTTCTGACATTTTTGCTGTTCAGTCATGAAGAATATTATCTGCCTGTTTGTCATTACTGTTGTCAAGTGTTAGATGACAACATTTGTTAGTGTTGTATTATAATGCATTTATTCTACAGTTTGTAGTGCCTGTGCTGATTATATGTTTACTGTCTGCTGATCTGTTACCACAGTTTCATGATTAAGGATCGAGACTGCAATATCCACCATAATGCAGCAACATGATTTAAGGGTTGTCAGCTTCCTTTCAAAGTAAACAAAGTTTTTTTCCCACGTAACTCTCCACATAAAATAACTTTTCTGTGTGCTTGCAGAGTGGTCATCCCTGGAGGACTAATAGTACCAACTTTTCTTGGTTCCGTGTTGGTAGTTATTGGCAGTGGAATTTACCTTGGTGTAAGTTTCAAAAACTGGTGGTGCTGATCTAACGTATTTTCAATGTTTGTGTTGTATAAACTTGTAGAGTGTGAACACTGGTTTTCAGAAGTTATGCAGCGTGACCTAGAAAATTAAAACCATGAAATTTTTTTAAAAATCATGCAAAGGTTTATCAAATTCCAAGATTTTAGCTGGACGTAAACTTCAGTCTGTCTACAGTTGATACACAGTTTCAGTTATCTTCATTACATAAGGTTTTTTTCCAAAATATGCTTCCCGGCGTTGGAGCCAACCTTGCGAAGTTTGCTCAAAATCGTCAATTACAGTACTTGAACGCATTCCTCTATACTTGATATTTGCAGGCTTCAGCTCACTGATCGTTTGTGGGTTGTGGTTCACATCATCCTTTAAACACACCACAGGCAAAAATCAGAGAGTTCAATTCCGTTGAATGCGGCGCCCTCTCAACGTCTCAATTCCTGTCGATCAGTCTCTCTTGAAATCGCTTTCTCAGCCAAGCTGGGGAGTCATTTAATGTGTGGGGGTGGCCGCGTATCGCTGGAAACGCAGTTAGAGAACGCGTCAAAGACTCTCGAAAGATTCACAGCTCTGCAATGAGTCGTCGATGGTATCTTTGGACTCCGCCCTGCTGAGTCCCGTACAACATTTCTGTCCTAGCACTCATCCTCCGATTAAACTGTAATTGCCCATCAGACCTTTAGAATTTTTATTTTGCACAGTCGCATACTCTCTGAGCTTTTGAATCCAGTCAAAATTGTGCTTTTTGATAGAACACGACAACACAAACTTTCTTTGACAATTTGCTTGCGCTACATCAGGGTTCACAAACTCTTTTGAAACTGAGATTCTTGGGTACCGATTAATGCGAAAGGCTATCAGTTTGATACACACCTCTGAAATAAAAATTTGCTTATTTTACCTTTACTTATTTTAATCATCTCTGTGTATATATAGACCATGCTAACGCTATTTTAGAAAAAGCCCCGGTAGATATAAACTTTTATTTCCTAAAGCTCTTATTTGCTGTAATTAGTAAGTTGTGGAAAAAGTATTCGGTTCACTGTAATCACTATGGTTGACTGTAATTAACTTCCTAATCATAGTCACAACGCGTAAGTTACTGATTTTTAACATCGTTCATGAGGAAAAGTGTTTGAATTCATATGCTTCGATCATTGGCGTAGCTAGAACAAAATATTTTGGGGAGCAACAATGTTTGATTTTAGGCTAGCAACAGTATTTTGTTTGGGATACCGCCTCTTAAAAAACAAACTGACTAGATATTTTAAAAATTTTGAGGGGCATGGCCCCGTGGGGCCCCATGGCTTCGATCTTTACTTTGTGAAATAAAAAGCTTTTTTTACGAGTGTCACCTTTAGTTCTGACCTTAAACTAATAAGCGGCCTATATTGGCTATACATCTGGTCCAAATAAACCTTTGATGAAACTTAGTACCTACATGGACTCGCTGTTTGACCCAATAAAGACAGATGAAGGTTTGCCCACATGAAACGAGGTTAATAAATGTTGCGATTTTACTAAACTCGCCACTGCTATTCTGAAAGCGCAAGCAATCATTTCCAGGTTTACATTCTTTTTGATTTCTCGTTTGGAGCTGCTTACACTTGCGTCGTCTTTTGCCAGGCCGCCTGTCACGGAGAGTCTTGGAATTCGGTTGCGCAGCGTTCCAGTTCTCAGCCAAAAACTATGGTTGATGTCGCTCAACCTCCACAAAGGCCACCACCGAGGCTTCCTCAAAATCAAATTTAGTTCGTGTGCGCCGGCTATGAAGATTGCTTTCTTTGTGTTAGTCCTTCGTTCATTTCGCTTATAGACCATTTGGCACCATAGCTAACCGGGTAGGTACCTAATCAAGTACGGACGTTCCGGTCTTTACAGATATGTTCGTTTACCTCACCTCCGATTTTCATGTACTTGACTTTTCGCGTAGTTAGTGAACATGAACGTCTTGTTCCTTTGGCAAAAATGTGTTGCTTGTCTGTGGCAGACAGTAGCATCGCCACAGCGAGCAAGTACAAACCTTGCTTTGCTTTAATTTACTGGTTCTCAGTCATTTTCAGCTTGATGACTGCAAAGTACATCATATTTTTCTTGCGGACCCCAAACAACCGAACACTTCGGTTTAAGCAAAAGAAAAATTTTGGAAACCTGGTGTGATGATGGAATTCTGATTTCAGGTAAGGAATCAGAGAACTGAAATCACCCTAGCAATGCAATTGTTACTTTAACCCAGGCGTGGGGAACCTGCGGCCCGCGTGAACACTTGATATGGCCCTCAACAGAATTTTCGTTACTCAAGTTAGAACACAGCATCGTGTCAAAACGAAGATCCATGATAAGCAGATACTTAGATAGTAAGTCAAGAGAAGTCATTCTTCCTCATAGTTAGATAAAGGTGGAATTTTAAGACAAATTTATTTGATTTTGCAGCCCGTGATAGTAAATAGGTTCCCCACCCCTGCTTTAACCCATACCCAGGTGGTTTTGATCAGTACTATCATATAAGAAAGAACTACAACTCGGTGATCCCCTGCTTACTCTTTGCGGAGGCCAGGTTGGGGGATCGTTTATTTAGGTTGTGGGAAGTCTGAATGATTTCCTTTTGTGTCATAACCTTCGTTCACCACACTGTTTCGATATAAGAGATCCATAGTGCCAGACAAAATCTCCTGAATGGCCGACATATGACTACTCCACATCTGCAGTGCAAGTATACTACCGTGCTACGAACGAACACAATGTTGTTTTGTAAAATGTAGAGCCGCACAATTGTTTTATATATATCTTTGCCTTTTGTTCTTCGTGTTGCTTTATTCAATGTTGATTTTCCATCGTGAAAAATTTTGCTGAAATCAGAAATTGAAACGCGAATATCGATCCTTTTATTACGCTTGCCCTGATAAATACATATATATAACTGTCTTATCTGAAAGTATTTTAGCTCCGGCACGTGGTGTGCACAAGCCAGAAGTCTCGTGCTTCAAGAGAACGTTGCAGTCTGTTATGTATGTGGTGTTTTCGTGGCGCTTTTTCGCCAACGGTTGTAAGGCAGTCGCGCGCACTTGCGGAAGATGACTACACACTAGTTTAGCGCTTAGCTGCTCTTTTTCTCTTAAACAAAATTCGTCCTTTGCATCTGAGCGGAAATCAGTGATTTGTTTCAATACTTGCGCGCTTACTAGGCTCCTCAACGTTGCTTCCTGGTGAATGCAACGAGCCGTCTAATGTTAACGGCTCAGACATCTAAACATCAGACCACTCAAAATGTTCAGTGACTAAGTCTTCGCGTTTTGGTTTTATTGATGCAAAGATGAACTAGAAAGCTCATAATTCGCAAGTAACATCATATCAGTTGCACAAGGTGTTGGAGTCTTATACAAAATTAGACAATATCTTTCCAAACATCTCGTAAAAAGTACCATATGACGCTCTCATTAAGGGTAGATGATAAAATGGGTGCCGATTTTGCGCATTTGACCTAAGGTAACCTCGCGCGATGAAAACGCTGGAAACACTGCTCGTTTCTGCGACAAGGTAGGGTCGAAGGGGAGTTTGTACTGTGCTCGATTGATTCCATTATAAACCTAAAGCTTTAAACCTAACCGCTAAACGTAAAGCAAAACGGAATATATGATGAAGAGAAAAGTGTGGACACTTGTGCAACAACTACTACCAAAACGGAACTCCCAAAGCTGAGAGCCGAACCGAAAAGCATTGGCACACGAACCCTGAAACGTGTCTGTTAGGTTACGAGGTCGCTGCCGACTGACCAATAAACGCAGCGTTTTATCCGAACCACTTCGTGCCAGGCGGATCGGTAGTTACTACTACCTTGATGCAGAAACGAGCAGTGTTTCCAGCGTTTTCATAGCGCGAGTTTACCTTAGGTCAAATGCGCAAAATCGGCATCCATTTTATCATCTACCCTCATTAAGTCATAATTATCATATGCAGTAACTGTCTGGGCCTCAGCCTATAAAAAGTGATTTACACGAACTTAATATCTCAAATAACCCAGCGGTTCGTCGCATAATTTTTTCTAATAGAGAAAAAATTACACTTTACGAAAAATATGAAAACTCAATGAATTACAGCACTATAATCTTGGAAAGCATAGTTACATAACAATGAGACCCCTCTTTTACGTAGTGCAGCCAGAATGAGGCCATACCCCCGAAATCTTGCTAAGAAGTTACTGCTGCATCAAATTTCAACTGTTAGAAAATAAACGGAAGGAACAGTCGGGCTCAAGATGACGTCATTGACTGGTCCTTCCCGAACAAAATTATTTACTGCCCTACTGATAGAAAATCATCAACTTGTTCGTGATGGCATAGTCACAATACAAGGCAATCAGCAAATGGGGATCATAGTAGAATTCGCTTATAGCGACTTTGGCTCTAACGACAGTTCGCCTACAACGACGCTGTTTCGTCAGCCCCGGCATAATTCCTATCTTCCACGTACATGCAAGTTGGGCTACATCGTCACTCTACCTTTAGCGACGCTTTTTGTCGGTCCCCGAAGAAAAAGCGTCGCTATGGACGAACTATCGTTATAGCCGAACTACAACAAATCGTTCCTAAAACCGCGTTGTAGTTCAATGCCAAGCCTGGCAAGGGTTAAAAGTGTTCTTTAATTAGGATTTCCGCTTGCTGCATCGTGTTTTCGCGTATGCTCTGATAAAATAAAGTGATAAATTATTTTTTTAAGTTGTGGCCAACGTCGTTCTTGGAATATCGGAATCTCTTGCAAGTTTTTCCATTTTCGCTATCGAACGAAACAACGATGTCATACTTTTTCCATATTGGTATACTGCTTTTGTTCGACGCGCTGCTCCACGTCCACCATGACTATCGATCAAACTGACTTATAGTCGCAACAGCCCCTAATACAGGACAGTAAAATCCATGTAACGGTTTGCTTCGGTTGTTGTTGATGCTGTGGTGATGGCACAGATCTTTGATGCCGTTCTTACGTCACGACTCAAAGATTCGCCGGTAAACCAACTGTGTTCCTGTTCGGTCAAACGATTAGTGTGGTTGTGGCAACACCACGTAGCCGAGCTTACGCTTCAAACTGTAACGAAAACTTGCAACTGTCGTTATAAACGAGCAAAAAATATTCTGGGGAGACGACATTAAAACCATCGCTGTGGACGAAGTGACGATATAGCCGAACTCGAATGCACGTCAAAGATAGTAATTCTATTGGGACCGATGAAAAGGCGTTATAGACGGACTGTCGTTATAGCCAAAGTCCATTTTCTTTTTCCATGCTCATGCATCAGCAGTAACGTTAATTCTGGTCTACTTTAGTGTTGGACATGTACCTTGTTTCTACTTGTGTGGTTATTGACCATATGTTACTGATTTTGGATGGGCGCAAGTGCTGCGCTTAAGTTATGAAAGCTTTGCATGGATAAGAACAGTGTTTCCAAATGCGAATGGAATAGACTTCTTGCGGTGAAAGTGTGTCGAAAATATATCTCTATGTGAACTGTGGGTAGCCCAGCAAGTTTCTTTGCCATTGTCAGTATTCGATATGAAGTATCGTGACTGGGCTGTGAGGTACTATGTCGTCTTTTGGCGCGCTTAACTTTGAGCTGCAATGTATTTTTAGCGGATAACCATGTTGTTGGAGAAGCTTATATGTAGGCTGAGAGTTTTCGAATGCGGATTGCTACAGTTGTAAACTGAATTTTAAATTGATTGAATGCAGAGTGTGTTTTCACTTTGTTCATTGTGTGGTATTGTTACTTTATTGCAAGGTCTTATCTTTATTTGCAACTTTATTGTTTGCACAATAGCGTTTCGCTCATATTTTATTTTACATGAACTTGTGTCCTCAGTGACAGCTACAGCCGTCGCTTCCTGCCCCTGCATTCCTGACCACATGATGTCTACGTCTTCGGATTGCTAAATAAACTCAACTGAACTAAGTCTTCGACGTTTGCTAGGAAAGACATTATTTTAAAGTCAATTGTTGCCTTTCGTTTTCACATTAGTGAATTCTCTTATAAGATGAAATTGCATTTTAACCTGTGTGTTGCTGTTGGTTTTGTTGCAGAACCGTCGCCAGAATGTATTCAATAGGGGGGCTTTACGTTTGAGCAGGGGGCTTGCCATTATGAAAATTTGATAAAAACTTAACTGATTTATGGTGTTTCAGGGGCGATTAGGGCGATCGCCCCCCCCCTAAAATCTACGAAATTAACTTTATTCCCCATGATTTTGTACAATTCGGAAAACAGCATTCGCGATATAGAGCCATTTTGCCGTCCATTGTTTTGTCACAGCAGTATTGTATACTTACATGTCTCTTGCAGCAGTGAACTCTTAAAAAGACTTGACTGCCAAATATTACTGAAATCGTCCCCCCCAACCTTACTGGCTGGATCCGCCCCTGTGGTGTTTCATATGTCAATTTGGGGGGCTTGGAGCTTTGTTTGGGAGGCTAAGCACACAAAGCTGTAACGTTGTTCGACTAAGTAACAAAAGCGTAAACGATACAAATACTGTATCCAGTTGTTGCGCTTGAATCTAGAAAACTTTTTTCATTTTATGTTTTTCTGTGCAATGATATTTGTGTCCCACAATCTTTGCCGCTGTGAACAATAACCACCTTAGTGAAAGTCGTAACATTCCGCAGAACGCTACCGGATGTGTAGAAGTGCGTACCTCTTCTGCTTGGTCCATCCAAAGATCAGATTGAATTTACGTTATACGCGCTTTGCAGTTTTTTCAAGTGTAAGGCAGCTTTTCGGAGATATAAACCGTTTCGAATTTTTATCCACTATTCGGTGTCTTAAAATGGATTAGACCACCTACTAAATACGTTGTGTTTTATTACGTTTGGGTGGAGCTTAATTTACTGTAACTAATCTCACCAGACAAACTAGCAATGCTATGTTGATGAGGTTAGCTGTTTTTTTCTCTTTATAACAAGACATTTCATTGCTCGCTACGTCGAATTTATGGGACTTCTATACTCACGCGCAGGTTGTAAACATATGCTTAAACTGATTTGCAGGGTACTACACATTTTGTTAACACAGTGAATTGAGTTGCAAGACAGAGAGCCATCTTTCCCCAAGTTATGGTGCATTTTAATTTTCTGCTGTTTTACTTAACATTCAGTTTGGTTTAAACTCGCCCGTGCCTGATGCGGGGATATGCGCATAGGTGTTGGGCAGGGGTTTTCAACCTTTTTTTGCTCATGGCCCACTAAATTAGTAAGAAATGGCGTTGGCCCAGATTTCTAGCATTGTCATTGGATTGAAAAGTTAATTTG
>JGI24022J15233_10003336_pt1 | contig 15865 bp, 10 predicted proteins | sample Ectturendosymbi2_FD_15233 | JGI IMG/M metagenome (IMG submission 15233)
AGTATAAGTTATCCTTTTCCTAGCCTACTGTACTGACTGTGTCATTAGTCAGATGAATACAGTAGCCTACAGCAATATCTACAAGCACAGTAACACAATCGAACTGACATAAAAACATACGCACGTTTTACAATTACGACGAATTGCAATTATTTTTGCTAGCCATTAATTGCTACGTACATCGCCTCATAACAGTAATTTTTCATGTACTTTTAATAGAAGACACTTGGTTCCACTATTTTATTCAAGTTACGAATCAAAGTTTATAAAACACATGATAAAGGACTATAACTGTTTTGCTTACAAAACAAGTTTTTGGCAATGCTCTACCGAAGACTGTATGAAGTCTTGTTTCAAGGCCATTTTGCTAATAATAACACATAGAGTTAGGGGGGTTTGTGTTAGTTCACGGGGAGAAATACGTAGGCTAAGCTTAATCACAACTTTTTATTAATATTCTTAAAGGCAGCGAAAGTCGATGTGATGATTCAGTGGTGGAAATGTTATGATTATTGGACAACATTTAGTATCTTCAAAGAAACTGGCATTTTTTCGTCTTTAAGAAATGGAGTTGGGTTGATTGGGTATTTTCCGATAGCTATATCAGTGTTGGTTGTTTTCAACCAATATAAATATACTAAAACGAATCAATGCATACTGCTGTATGTATACGAATTTAACCAATATAAGTATCATAAAACAAACTAATCCATACTGCTGTATACGAGAAAAGTCCAAATTCCGCGCGTGTTGCCAAGCCTAGAGACTTGCAAATGTTATTGCTTGATGTCGCTTTTTTGACGCTGCTCATGCAACGACTAGGTCAGCTTATCCAACCCGCAGGCCGCATGCGGCCCACCGACCCAGTCGAAGGTTTTGTGTGGCCCATTTTCGTTGTAGTAAAAGTATCCTTCATACTGACAACCTGTCCTTATTTCGATGATCTTGATTTTCACATTTTTGATGCAGGTGGTACCCAGTGCCACTTTATCGCGTCTGTTACCACTGCAGTTAGGATTCTTTCTTTTGAGCGAGTTCTTCTTTTATCCATTCGAACGCTTTCAGCACATTGGCTTAACTAAGATCAAAGTAAGTCATTCACTGTGCGGCCCTCAGGTGTTAATATGTCACTCAATGCGCGGACCTGGTTAAGATAGTGACATAATTTTTGGCTCAGTAAGCCATTTGGGTTGGACATAGCTGGACTAGGTCAACAAACTACCAAAATACTTATTGCAACAGTTTCCCCACTATTTCATCTTATTTTAAACTTTAGGCTTAGAAATATATCTGAAAATTCGTCAGAACCGCAGTGTTTGTATCCCAACCAGTAACACTCTGCGTGGCCCAGGATAGTTGGTGCAGTAATGCGTTACACAGGACAATGCTAGTTTGATTGTTACAGCATCTGTCCTATATCCTGTGTTTTATAATCTTTTTGCCGAAACATGGAATCGAAAGTGCTTCAAATGAATTTGTTCTGAAGTGGCAAATATAGTTTTAATTTTTGGAATCAATTAAGAATTTTAGTACATCCTAACCTGCAGAAATCGCCCCCCTGGAAACTGAAATCGCCCCCCAAATCTGGTAAATCACAAAACCGCCCCCTTAACGCATAAAATCGCCCCCTGGGGAGCGATTTCGCCCACGTTGAATATCACTGTTATAAAGCGACATTGCGTTCTAGCTTCCCCAGCCCAGGCTGCACACAACGCAACTATCAGGTTGTTCAACTTCAAAAGGAAAAGTAGGATATTATAACCTTGCAGTAAAAAAGATTGATTTTCAGATTTCCACTCTGTTCATGAAGATAACTTCAGCATTTTTTGTAGATTCAAGAAAACCGGTCAGGTTCTGGCGTGTACAAGTTAGACGGGCCTTTTGCTCACCACGGAGTAATCAGTCGCGCGTAGTAGGCAAGATGTTTTTAATAAAAAAATTGATATATTCTTCAACAACCCGAAAATATACCTTAGAAGTTTTACAAATTAGAGCATTTACAAAATTGCATTAGGCCTGAACAGTTGTTCCTGTTTAAAAAGTTCCCAATTGCAAAATGAGTAGTTCACGATTTCGAGAGTATATGTGTTAAAACTTTGTATCTCGCAGCTGTTGCTAGTTCGATTTTTGCCCAAAACAAAACGATTGCAATTATTCGAAATAGGCAGATAACGTTTAGAAAATCTGAGCGTATTTTGTGGAGTATGTCGAAACGTGTTTCGAAAAGCCTGCATTTATAGAATCTGTTTTCTAGCTTAAGCGCAACACTGAGCTTTTAATGAATATAAAATACTACTGCATGACTTGTATATATAGTGCAGAGAAAATCTTCTTAATCCTATGTACGAAAGAAGTCTACAAAACGGCATTGTGAGAGTAACGTGGCTGTAGCAGACGCTTTCATTGCATTCACAGCGCCTAAAAAGTCTAAGGTTGAACTAAACGAATGACATAGATGCACATTTGTCCCAAATATCTCAACCGTTTTCACACAGCCCATTGATAGTGAATACTATGATATATACTATGATATGACCTAAGTCAAGACAGATTGTCGCAGCAACAGAAGGTTAGTGCTACAACACAAGCTTTAGCAAACAATAGTGTTTAAAATCCAAATTTCTAGATACTATATCCTGAAATTAGTAGTAAACTCTTAACAAAACTGATAAAAGCCTGTCTTTCCTTCGATAGCGAAGCATTAAAGTGCCGTTCTTGCAGACCAGGCACCAGGCATAACTGTGTAGTACTTCAATGCAGCATGCAACAATCATCCTCGTGCAAACTTACCTGAATGAAATCATCAATATGAGCCATCAACGCAGATGCGCGACTGATAATAAACTGATTCACGCACGATATTGCGTGGGATCTGCAACGAATTCGAAGAATGCGCGATTTACTCGTCCAGTCGTACAACATGTAAAACACAGGTCGACAGGAAGGTACCACAAAAAAGAAACAGCTGTCTGACAAAAAATGACTAAGTTCGTTGTCAGGCGAGATGTGTGCATTCAGCAAGAAACTACGTTGATCCCTAGAAGTATGCCATGACACTGTTTAACGATCTGCAGCATGCGAGTTATTTTTAGAGTCTTTGAGAATTACTACGGTAGCGCTAGAATTTAGCAAAAACTACGATAGCGTATGACTTGGCCGCTATTTTGTCAAAACCATCTTGCGAATCTACTTTTGATGCTTATAACTACTCTATAACTAAGTAATCTCCGTGAATCATGTCATAACCTAGCTAAAGACAAACCGATGCTGTATGTTGAAACACTGACACAAATCTCCGATTGATTTATGTGACATATGCAAAGCTGTTACGATACAGCGTCTTGTGAATGACTAACGGGATTCCAAAGCTTTGGTTATTCTCTAGAAACAATCTGCGATTTAGACGTCGACATTTGGGTGACAAATGTACACCTAACACTTTTTATAATCAAAAGAAAGGGTCACGAAGAGGGCATCAACAACAGTCATTAAAAGCTTCAAGCTGTTATAATTTTGCAACAGTTGCTTTTTGCACAAAAAATTGTTGTGGAATAGAAAATCACAAAGACACAATATAAGCTACATGAAAATGTAAATGACAAAAACGCGTTGCATGCATCCACCACACTGAAATAGAGTGATGTATAAAAGCATTATCTAGCCTGGGGGCGGTTAAAGTACGGCCCCCATCTGGGTTCATAATCATAACCTACTGAAGTTATATTGCTTATGAAGAGAACTTAGCAATTGTGGACACATATTTCCCAGATGTTTTGAATTTTTGTACTGCAACTGACGCAAAGGTAACGGGCTTCCAAACATCGCAGCCCAATTTTCAGGCCTACAAGACCAAAAAGTGAAAAACTGCGGCTTCAAATACTATAGCGCATACGTCGAAAAATGTAGCCTATAATCGTTTTTTTTTATACATCGTGACTAACGCAAACAAGCCGATTTGCTTAGCTTGTAGTGTGTAATCATTCTGTTAATAATATTAATAATAATAATTCATTCTTTCTTATCATTTATTAGTTCTTAAGACAATGTGAATTGCACGTACCGGTATGGGTGGTAGGCGACGCCATTTGTATTATCAAATTTACGGTAGTGCTTTTCACGGCATTTCCGCTTCAAGCAAAGTCAGTTTCGGTGTTTCCAAACATCTTGGGGAACCAAACGAGTACGAAAAGGTGTATTCAAGATGAGGGCCGCACATGTATGAACTAAGAGCGAGTTTCGTTGTGTAGATATAACCAAAAATTTTTTTGCAATTTGTTACCCTACAATACACAATCTTAAAGCTTAAGCCTAAATTTACGGACAAAATTTAATATATACGGCGGTCCGACAAGACGTACGAATAGCGAAATGCAGCCCATACCCAGAAAACTTCGGGCACCCTTGATCTAGCTTCTTTGCTAACAAAATCAGAACATTTATTTTCGCAAGATACAAAATCCACAAATATTATACTTTGTGCAATGCTGTTACAGAGATCTATTTCGCACAAGTTGATCACATTTGACAGCATATGTACTCACAGCTTAAAAAGATAAGTTTAGTATGTATCTTGAAAACGTTGACGTAAAACTGCATTATTAGCTATTGTTTGAATGTTTGAACTGAAGTAGATTATGTTCGTTCAAAGTACGTTAAACCAGTAGATGCATCTCAATTATGATGCGCACACGGATACCTTAAATTACACCATAAGGTAAAATTGAAAGGCTGCAACTTCCAGAATAAAAATTGCAGGAGCAAAACACTAGCTCTTACGCCACTAATACAGGCACAATGTGAAGTACAGCTGTTACTTGTGTATGCACAAATAAACTTTTTCACATGCTCGGAAGCAACTTCGTCAAAATGAAAATAGTTGATTTTAGACTGACGATGATTTGCACAATAATATATTCAATTTCACGACAAAAATTGAATTCCACAGTCAGAGCTTTTATTTGCTTTACGAACAGCAAAATTTGGATACCGACGAAAGTTAAGGCTTTTTCTAAGACATATACTGCACACTGAGGGCGCTACGGGTAGCAACTTGGCCAACACTTGTTACCTTATTTTCGGGCTGGAGTGCTTGAAGAATTGCAAAAACTTTGGAATCATTATCTGCAACGACTGCTGTAGTTGTGGAGTGTCAAGCTGTTCGACACAATCTTCGCACACTTTTTGTAGAGCTCCAAACGCGCCCTAGCAAAACATTTACTGCAATTAATGTGCATCAATATGTTGTCCACACGCATCTACCAAAGTTAACACAACAACAAAGACAACTTCTTGTTGGTTTCACGTAATTAGTTCACAAGTTTAACAAAAATTGTTTTTACCAGACATCGTCAGCCCAATTCAAAACGATTCGAATACAAACTAAAAGCATAGCTAAACAGCTAACTAGCCCCTTAGCAGGTGCTGTACAATAATGTCGTAAAGCTTCGTAAAGAAACAACGCAACTTTCTAATGATAACTAAAGCAAGTGCGTATCTAGTCTCCAAAGGAGAAGGGTTATTTTTTGGTCGCACCTCACACGCATTGTAATCTTCTGAATCCAGGAGCTGACACAAAGATGAAAGCAATTCAGGCCAGTTGACTAGTTCTCCTTTTGCTGCTATTGTTGTAATAAGAATTCCCACAGTAGCACGAATCAAGGCCGAAGGATCCCCAACAGCTTTCAAGCACTCCTGAACAAAGAAAATAGAAGCAATTATGCAAAAGTCGATTGCAATTTCAACGGAAGGCATTTATCGTAACAACGTAAGCTTCATACTTGTTTTATAAAATCACCAACATTTGGTGGAAACTTGTTGTAGTGTGCACGGACATTATTTTTCAAAATCAATCCCGCCAGTGATCGAGTAGGCTCATCTGCAAAATAAAAAATAGGAATGGATTGAAAGTCGTCCAATGAAAGCCAAGAAAAATGCTGTGATTCAATTGTGAAAAGTAAATTTCACTTTAGACCAGGTTTTTTAACGCGTTTTAGGGACCCGATTCGGGTCCCTAGAATTTCAAATCGGGTCCCTAGAATCAGAGAAATCGGGTCCCTACGGATCCATACCGGGTACTTAACATTTTCCTTTAAAAAACCTGCTTTAGGCCAAAAAGTTTTGCCTTAAAACCCAATATAGTCACACAGGGGCAGATCTAGGGGGGCGATTGGGGTGATCGCCCCCCTAAAACCTACGAAAGCAACTTCATTCACCATGATTTTGTGCAATTCAGAAAACGACATTTGCGATTAAAGGCCATTTTGTCGTCAATTGTTTTGTCACAGCAGTATTGTGAAGTATACTTCATCTCTTTTCAGACAGTATCAAAGCCGTTATCAGACTTGACCACCAAACATTACTGAAATCGACCCCCTAAAATTACTGGCTGGATCTGCCCCTGTAGTCACACCTTGTTTATCCCAACTCTGAACAACGGGAATTCTCACTATCCGACACAAAACTTCTAAAAACGGATTTCTTCCGATGCATTTTTATCTCTTTATTCCAGTAACCTCAAGGTCCGACTCCCACACAAATATATTTAGGGTGGTCTGCAGCCTAAACAACCTCTGGTCCTTCGCAGCCTCCCACTCTCCCATGCATTTTATAAATCGGCGTACTCCGAAGTCATTGCAGCACTGCATCATAATAATTATGATGGCGTCATTCATACATATGCCCCTTGTGCTTGTCTATCATCAAAGTAAATGTATTAGTGCCATCAGGCGTATACTTTTCTACTACCGCCACGCATGTATCCTCGTGTTTTTTAATGTACTTGTGTCTTTCCTGTTACTGCGATGCATGCTTTAAGTCTAGTGCGTTGCATGTGGGAGTGAAGACGTTATACAATAACAAACAACATACACATATATCTACTTATATAAATCACATCCATATAACTTATGATACAACTTATGTTCATACCAGCTAACTCTACATACTACCTAGTGTCAATAGTGTAAGAAACAATGCTTTGCTTAATAGGCGATGGGACTTAATAACCATGACAAAAATGAGTATGTATGACAATAAAATTATATCAGAACCAGCAATTCAAACACTAGTAACTTGAATGTAATTACTGCACATTGAATGTCACGACGACGGCCACTGATGAACATACTCTTTCTAAATTGTTACTTCCAGTAAAAAAACTGAATTTACTTTATTTCCATCAGTGAACCACATTACAAAGTGTTTAGATTATATTATTGTCTATACTATGGGGGTCAAATATATGACCTGTAAGCTGGAACTGGCCCATTGCAGTTTTCTCAGCCCATCAAGATGGCTTAAACAACTGCTGAATTTGAGACTTCAACAGCACTTTGTAAATAGATAAGAGTTATTTCAAATTCGTCCCAACATTATTCTCTTCTGTGCGTGACTTTTTAAACTTCCATCTCACTGTTTTTTCAAAGTTCTTGTAGTCATGTGCTTTGCCAGCTTTGATGATGTTACAATAGGTACACAGCTGAAATATATCAAATTTGTCATCATGAGTAGTGCAGAAAGCAGCATACTTTTGTTTTGCAGTATCTGTCACACCATCCCTAAATTGTCTTTGTCAAAAAGGAGGGAATAAGACAGAGTTTAGAGTTACGGAGGTGAATTGGAAACCTCTGCTTCCAGCAAGTTTCAGTGAACGAAGAATATGACATTTTTGTCCACTGTGAGACCCATCACACTGAAAAATACAATGGCTTGCAAGAACAGATGAGAAGCAAGAAGGAATTGTGTTTTGGTGCAAAGAAACAACATTCTGCTTTTTTTCCCCATAGCTGAGATGTCAGTCTTGCAGNAGTGAAAGCTAGATACNTTGTTGCTAGAGAAACCGCAATAGCATCAAAACCATACTTTGAGGATGAGTTTATGAACACATGCATGTAGAAGGCTGTGGAAGTCAAATGTCCTGAGAAGAGACAAGATTTTGCAAATATTAGCATGACGAGAAACACTAAGCACAAAATCAAAACTTTTGTACTGCATTTTTGTTTGCAATTGATGAGAGACATGGATATTACAGATGTTACATGATTGTTTGTTTTCATTTGTGCTGTTGATGAGCATTTGTCCATCACCCAGGAGTTCTTGTAACTGGTGCCTATTATGGACAGCACGGCAGTAAATTACATTCTTATTTCTCTTGTTGAATTGCTATAAACGATTGCAGTGGACTGGGTCCCCTGTACATGGTGCCCCATCAATGATTTGGGCATGAGTGTTTTGAGAAAATTCAATGAAAACCATATGTTGCACATGGACATAATTTTAGGGCATTTCACTCTAATTTACCCCAGGACCAGGAGGCTTGCAAGTCATTCAAATTGTATCATTTCATGAAAGTTGTTCATCCAAGCTAGAGATATGAATCACTGTCAGTTTGACAGCCTTCTCAACAATAAAGGCATAACCCATGGCTTGCTTACCACACCAAGATAAAGTGGTAAAACCAATGTGCCATGTTGAAGCTCTCTTTCCATCTAGAAGAAAAAATCGACCAGTTCATGAAACAAAGACAAACCACCTTTAACAAACTGCTGCAAAGCTGCAAAAAAGTTGTCACACAGTATTGTGAAATTATACATGCAATCAGATTGAAATTGGCTTTGTGGGAGACATAGCTGTAGGGTGATAACTCTGCTTATTTTCCTTGACTAAAAGATGCGGTTGTGAACACAGTTGATTTTGACATGAATAAATACAAACAAGATTGGAATATTTTACTACAGGAATTTGCAACACTCACTGATTTTTGATTAATTTTAGATTTCATAATTTTTAGCTTGGAGTTTAACACTCAATGCCTTCCCAACATTTACCTTCAACTCAAAATACTGGCTAACCTTCCCAACATATAACTCAAAATACTGACTGCAGTAGTTTTCAGATTTGAAAAAAATGGCAAATGGCATCAGTTGGCTTAGATGCACTTTATCAGCATCTTTTGCCAAGGTTCCCTAAATTGACAGATCATGTTGAAAAAGTTTTGCTCATGGTTGGACTTACCTACTTTAGGGAAGACGCTTTCTCCATAATGAGCATCAGCAAAACAAAGCTGTGCTCAAAGCTCACACAGAAGCACTTAAATAACATTTCAAAAAATTTTGCTGCACGTGAAATGACACCTGATTTTTGTGTACTTTCAAAAGTAAAAAAGAACCCAACTTTCACGATCACAATGAAAAATACAAAATGCTTACAAAATGCTTATATATTTTGAAGCTTTGTTTTAATCATACACTTTCTAGCCCATTTTTCTCTGAGAAAGTTGCAGTGGCAGCTGTTTCAACACTTTCAGTCTTGGTACACATACAGGTATGGATCTGACTTCATCTGGATACTGGAGTTCATAGATTTGTATAATTATGAAAACTACGATGAGATATAGCAGATTAAAGAAATACAAGGGCTTCGATTGCAACTGGCAAAAATGTGGTTACCTTTCAAACACTGCCTGGTATTCAGTGCAATTTCCCAGAGAAAAAACCGCTGGGATTGAAAGTGTTAAAAGCTTTGCCCCTGTAAACTGTTTCTTATTTATAAACTGCATGCATAATTCAAAGCAATGTGACAACTCAGGCTTCTTTAGCAGTTCCCAGATTATTTGTTTGATCATCCACAAGAAAACTGTCAAACGTGAATGTTTTTAGAAACTAAAACTAAAACAAACAATTTGATACTGTATTTTTTACAGACTCTTATGCCATGATTCTACTGGTTCAGTTCACTTGAGATCAGGGTTGATAAAAATCATTACTTTTTTTAATCAAAAAAATTGATATTTTTTTTTATTTAAATCCAATTTTTTTGTATTTAATATGTAGAGGGTGGCCAACTAACAAGTAGTAATTTTTAATTTTAAAGAGTTTGTTTCAATAAAACTTTTTGATGCTTTCTTCTAGCACAGCAAATAGAATTCAGCTGAACTTTCATTCAAATTTACTTTGCACTGCACTTACACATCATACTTAAAGCAAATCAGTTCATAACACCAGTGCTGATGTACAAAACGAAATATTTACTGGAATGACAATACTTAAACCATCAGTTCATCAACTTCATTAACACCTATAAATGGAATGTTGAGAAGCTTGTACAAAAATCCAAACTTGCCAGGCCTTTTGGAGCGAAGTCTATTGTAAAATTAGTTGTTGTAAGAAGCTTTCACTAGTTCCGCTTGTGCCAAAGTATAACTTACATGCATAAAATGGTAAGAACCTATAATATATGTGTTATTATGAATCTGAATCACAAATATGNTCTAAAACTACTTCTCTACAGTCAACGCCTACATATTTGCTGGAATTTAGATGAAACTTTTACTTTATGCCAGGCCTGTAGTTATGGGGGCATTTAGGGGCTGTGTACCTAAATTTGTTTGTGCCCCACAAAATTTTTGAGCCCAGAAAAACAGCATTTTTTAAGGTGGTTTAGGGACCTGAATTGGGTCCCTGGAATTGAAAATCGGATGCCTAAAATCAGAGAAAATTATCATCAGGTGCCTAGAATCAAAGAAAATTGGGTCCCTAGAATCAGACAAATCGGGTCCCTACAGGTCTATATCGGGTGCGTAACAGTTTCCTTAAAAAAAACTGCATATACCAAAATAAAATAAAAATCTTGCCTCCTTAACAGTTTATTTTTACCTCTAAATCTCAAAACCTGGCTACAAGCCTGCTTTATGCCAGCCTACACTTTCTAACTTGAGGCATGCTGACAGTTCTGTCTTCTGAGTCTGCAAATGTTAGTGATTTCAGTCCACATATCATTTTTGCAGTTAGTTGACATAGAGTCTGTGACCTCACAGTTGCTATGATTGATAAAACTTTAATTGCTTTTATAACTTGTGTTGTCATAAGAAGTCTCTGCCTTCTTGAATAATAAGTGAAGCCAATTAGAATACCTGAGTAAATGTGTCATTCAAATCACAAAAAGCTTCAAAACTGCATATGATTTTTTGCTTGATTTTTTTTATTTTACCACTGATTTAAATTAAATGATTTATATCGATCAACTCTGACTAAAAATAGCTGAACTTTCATTCAAACTTTTTTGCATTTATGCAATATCCCTTGATGCAAAGAAGTTCATGACACCAGTACCGATGTACAAAATAAAATATTTATTGAAATGCTAATATTGACACTGCCGGTTTAGTAATTTCATTGACATCCATGGCATACATGCATAAAATGTTAAAAACCTATAATAATAATAATGGATCTGTTTCATGAATCAAAAATATGTTCTAAAACTATGTTTACAGTCAACAGCCTTTATATTTGATGGAATTTAAATGCAACTTTCACTTTATGCAAGACTACACTTTCAAACTTGTGGCGGTCTAACAGTTATGACTTCTGAATCTGCACGGGTTAGTGATTTCAGTCCACATGTCATTTTTGCAGTTAAATGACATGGAATCTGTGACCTCACAGTTGCTATGATTGATAAAACTTCAAGTGGTTTTAACTTGTGTGGTCATAAGAACTCTTTGCCTTCTACACTAATACTGTACAGACTATGTGAAAACCTATTAGAATGCTACATAAATGTGTCATAGACATCACACAAAGCTGTAAAACAACATGAATTTTTTATTTTTGTTGCTTGATTTCAATCATGATCCTTACTGCTTGATTTAAATTCTTCTAAATCATGCTTTGAGCTGCTATTTTCACGCCATTTTGCAACTCCGTAACTTGTCAGTCGATTGTGCTAGAGAGCTGTTCGAATGTTCAAAGCCTCAAAAGACTCAGCAATTCTTCTCGTGGGCAATAAAAAAAAAATTTTTACCTTTAGGGTTTTTTGTGGGTGGTGTCTTAAGTGGGGTCGGTTTAGGCCTGTTTGGCTGAGGTTATCTGCCCCTGGGCCACAACTGTAAGTAAGAAGTATTACGCTCAAGTTTTTACTAGAAACTAGGTTAAAATCCGATCTAAGGTTTCTGGTTCAAAACTTACCAAAATCCTTTCAATCAAAGGCTTGAAAGACTCAGATTTTAGCCTAATTTCCACTAAAAACTTGAGTGAACTTACCAAAATCCTTTCAATTAAAGGCTTGAAAGACTCAGATTTTAGCCTAATTTCCACTAAAAACTTGAGTGAAAACTTCACTCTTGTGGTTGGGGCCCAGGGCCTAATGATCTCGGCCAAAATGGCCTAAACCTACCTTACTTATGATGCCACCCACAAAAAAGAAAAGCCAAAACTTCACATTTTTTCTTCATTGCAGACTCAAAGGCTCCCACATCTTTTGAGGGTTTGAACAGCTCTCTAGCTCAATTGCCTAGCCAGTTATGGAGTAGCACAGACTTGCCCAATGTGAGCAAATTATACCTTTAATGCAAAAATCAGTGATAAGCAACTGGCGTGACACCATTAAATTTGACCTTTCACACTATAGATCAGTTTGAGCTGCAAAATATCACCAACACACTATAAATTTTTAGTCAAATCTCAGATGCTACTAGCAAATAGAAAGAATATCACCAGCAAAATACTTGCAGACAGTCAGATGCACAATACAGCACTGCACTTTAATTCATTCAAATATTAAAAAATTTAGTTGCTGCCTTAATCAACACATAGATATTTGAATAATCCAATTCGAGGTGCTACTTGTTGACACTAATTACTTCATTCAATTGTTGTCTGTCTGACAGTTTACGCAACAACAATACAATAGCAAACATTCATGTAGTGATAAGGTGTAAAAGAGAAACTTAAGTTACAGATGACGAGCACTATGCCAAAGTTTAGCTATACAAACCTTCTGTGGTAAGCTTGGTAAGAACAAATATTAGATAGTTGTTGAAGTCTGGATATTGGTTCAGTTGTTCAAGTTTCTGCACATAATAACATGTCAGTTGCAGAATACAGAATGACAAATTGTTAACTTTAACACAAACAAACAATTGGTTTGAAAAAAATTCACAAATTGTGATACACACCAGAACCCCTCATAACTTCTGCAACAGAACTTATGCTCAGCATCAAAGCTTCAGATGAATTTTTATGAACTGGCTCCAGTACTGATGGTAATTTTAGTTTTAGTGATTCTACCAGTTCATAACAATTTTTTATGAAAATGTACCTTTGATTTCTCATTTATGAGCAGCTAACTAATTTTTTTAAATTAGTGCCTTTATAAGCAAAAAGTCGAACTTTAAAACAAAGAGAAAGAAATTTTGATATAGGTACATGGCAAAATGAATTGCAGCACAAAGTAAAGCAAGGCTCACTAGTTGAATTATTTTAGTAGGATACCCACTTCATAAACAATAGAACATCACAATGAACAAGAAACCATAGAAGTAGTTGTTGCTAAACTTTCCAGGCTGTGGATACAGCTTACATCCTACACAAAGAAACACTCATCCACTGATACAAAACAAGGTTATTTTAAAAGCATATTCCTCCTGCCTGAAATACTGATTTTCTTCTGATATTTATTGAACTGTGAATGTAAACCGACGGGGTTTTGTCAATATAATATAACTGTGAATGTAAACCGATGGGGTTTTAGCAATATATACAACTTATACAGAAGCAGTATTTATCAGGATTTAGGGGAAAATGCTGTGATGGGTCATAAGGGTCATATTTGGGTCATATTCATATTTGTCATATTTATTGGTCATATTTATATTCAAAATAAATTCAGATTAAATAAACATGATAAATTGCAAAATTGGCTAAACAAATATTTTCACTAAATTTTGCAGTGGCATTCTTTGCGCTTTTAAGGAAAAGAAAGGTACACTCAAGAACCTCAAGGCACTGCATAGTACGTCACTATGCAGTGCAAGGCACTACATAGCACAGCATAGTGCCGTAACGAGCTAATTAACAGGTCGTGTGATCGCTGATCAGCATTCTCAAACTCTGGGCGATCAGCTCATTTTACTGCCAACAAGCTATTCCAGAATAGGATTCGATATTCTGGATTCAAAATAAAGATTCCAGAATATTCCAGAACCTCTAAATGTTCAATAACACACATCCCTAGTCATAAGTGGTACTTATTAAATATTACATGTTGTAATGGGTCGTAACTCGTAAGTACTACATTTGTACAGGCTAACCAAGCTGGGTTTGAATTTTTGGTCATTTACCATTTTTTAAATGGCCAAAACAATCAGTCAATTCGGTCATAATGCCTCTTTCAGTCATATAAAAATGACCAATGAAAAATTGACAGAAAGTTTTTAAACTATTTCAGACCAATAACCGAAATCTCTCAGTGAAAAAAAACAGTAAACAAGTCATTATGACCGAGTAACTGCTGTACAATATGCTATTACTGCACCACAGTCCATTAAATATGAATTATTGCAACAAAATTAGCCTGAGTGGTCTTACTGAGGCTGAATTGCACTTAACTCTTGAATAACATGTTCTTCGCCTTTTTCTCCCAACTAACCAAGTTAATCCCCAAAATTGAAAGCTATTCAGAATACTAATTTCTTGCTCTGATTAACTTAGAACTGCTGAACACTTTTCTGGATCGAAGTGACTTCCAAAACTTCTTTCCGATTTTTTTTGCATTTGTACACAGTTTTGTGATGTCTTTCAAGCAATTTTGACAAAAAAATTGCTTTTTTCTCTGGTTTATATTCTGTTCACCAGTATTTGTTTTGTTCATTATTACTTATATTATCTGATCTATATGCTGTTCATCATTATTTACATGATGTTCATCAGTACTGCTATTGTTTCAACTACTACTGAAGTGCAAATGTAATTTATTTATGACAATTACTGCATTCTCTGAAAATGCTTCCAAAGGCATAAATTCAGGTTTCAGCCAGTGATTAACTGTTATAAATAAGTAAAGAACTACCCTATTTCAAACAATGTGAAGTGCTTAACTATTTCAGAAGAGACACCATGCCTTTATTAAATGTCTTGGCTCATAAGTGTACTGAAAAGTGAGCTATAGGGTCAGGAGAGTTGAATGTAACTGAAACATACAGAATGCATTGTAGCATTGTAGCTGTGTTAAATTTACATGAACTCAACTAAGTTATGGGTAACTTACAGTCAAAGGCAACTAGTATGGATAACTTTAAATGCAATCCCACAGCTGTCTAACATTAGTTACCTTAAGGTTGTCATTATAGTTCAGTATAGGCTTGCATTAGTGATTGTGCAATAGACTTAACAGCAAATAAGATGCAAAGTATGCAACATTAATGCTGCTCATTGCCAATCAGGCCTAATCTCGCTTCATGAATCCATAGCAGGTGTGACAAATTTTAACAAGAACCAAATGTTTACAAAAAGAACATCTTCTCTAGCAAGTTAGATCTATCTTTAGTCCTTTGTAATAAACAATTACAGTTATTGGCTGCTTTTAGCAGCTAAATGGAGTTGCCTTTCAAGCAGGTTTATTCTTTGGCCCAGTTCAGCTATCAACCATACAACAAGCACTTTGTGCTCAGACGCTTGTGAGCTTGCTTAATGGATCAGCTGTGCAGAGTATCAACAAAAACTGTGCTCAGTATATAAGACAGTGTGTTTGTGAGCTCACTTAACACTTTCAGAGCCGCCTGGTTTCGGCAATTTTCACAAAAAAAACAGCAGTTTTTGGTTGCCTTACCAACGCCCTAGCTCCTCTGCCCATTGCGCTATAGAGCTGTTCAGCAGCTCAAACGGATCGGCCAGTCTAATAGATTGCACTCGAACAAAAATTTTTTGCTTGGGGGATGCGGTTTTTTTGTGAGTGACGTCATAAGTGAAGTAGTTTTAGGGTCCTTTTGGCTCATGCTGCCTTGCCTAGGGCCCAACTACTAGACCAAAGTGTTTCGCTGAAGTTTTCATTGGAAACTAGGCTCGAGTCCGAGTCTTTTGAGCCTTTG
>JGI24022J15233_10003337_pt1 | contig 15864 bp, 12 predicted proteins | sample Ectturendosymbi2_FD_15233 | JGI IMG/M metagenome (IMG submission 15233)
ATGTTTTAAAACATTGTAATAGATAGCTGGGAAGTTTGCGCTTTTATCATTCACAGTGTTAGCTTTTAAATTAATATACAAAGATTCTAAAAATATGCGTTTGTGATAACTGCTCTGAGGAAGCCCACTTGAATAGGTGGACGAAACGTCGGCTAATAAGAAAAATTGCCAGAAGATCTAATTTATCTGCTTGATTTGAAACCTGGTGGCAAACACTACGAAACAACAACATGAGTAGCAAAAAGAACAGCATTTTATTTTTAGTAACTTTGAGATAAAAAAGTCTTCCTATATAGTTATAAAGATCTAAAAGTTCTGTTCAAAGTTCAGTGGATTTCTTTTATTTTACTCAGCATTTTTGCCATCAGAAATTTCAGGGGTACATGCTCATCAATCGAAATGCTGAAGGGGCACATAATCAGAAAAAGATTGGGAACCCGTGTGATATACGATGTCATGTTTATTTTTACCTTTCTTTAACATAAATGAAATTAGAAATCGTAGCGTATGTACAAATTAGTGTGAATGACAAAATATGTAAAAACATGAAAGGATAATGCAGTGGTAAACCTCACGCTATAGTACTAGAGGGAGGTTGATCTCACGCTATAGTGTGGTAGACCTCCCGCTATAGTAGCACCCTTACTACTGTCTATCAAAAGGAATCCTTTCCCCAGAAAAAAATCAGACACCAAGATCTTGTAGAGTATATATTTCGCCTACTAGGTAGGCATAATCACCTCTTATTTAAATAGAACCCTGAATCTACGAACAGAGTCGACTTCGTTTTGAAACTTGTATAGGTTTACATAGAACAGGCGTTGAAAACGTTTGGCATTATGGGTTTCGCGCCTCGGCCTACAATTGTTCGGGAAGGCAGGTTGGTCCATCAGGTTGTCTGCTGCGAACCTAACGTTCTGAATCTCCTGGACAGCCCATTTACAGTATTTCTATGTAGGCCCTGCTGACCGCTGAAATGAGCCGGCATTGTTGATGCAAAGGCACGTGAAGGACTGAAACAGTGATTGCTGTTTCGTCTAGATCAGGGGTGGGCAATTAATTTGGTTCGGGGACCACTTTGAGATGGCTGCGTTAAGCGGAGAGCCGTACCTTCTGATGAAAATAGAAGAAATCTCTGTTCACATTAGCCCCAACAATAACATGCACTGTGATAGGTTGGAGGAAATTTAAGATTTGGAGATTTGCTGGATGCTTCCGCGGGCCAATGAAAACGCTGTGGCGGGCCGCTATTTGCACACCCCTGGTCTAGTTTGTTAATATCGAAATTAATGAACATTTGCCTCCGTCTTGTTTATCCAGCAGTTCATTTTCACTCTCCCAACGACCAGCGTGTGAAATCCATTTGTTTGAAACTATTAGCGAGGTTTTTGTGTTTCGCTTTTGTGTGTATGCTGGTCAACCTTCTCTTTTAGTCTCTGCACTAATGGTACAGCATTGGTCATATGGTGCACCAATCTTTCTTTGCAAAACTCTTACTGTAGTACATCATGTATTTTGATTATTAAAAAACAGTGCAACAAGTTTGCAATAGGAAGAAAGTCGTGCCTAAAAACTTTCGCATTATCTCACGTTGGGCAAGAGATAATAAAAGTAGATCATAACAACTTTGCAAGTTGTCATTGTCATCAAAATTCCCCAAGCAAATTGCAGTAACCCCATGGTATGAGATCTTGTATTACCAAAAATTACATAGATACGTTGTACGTTGTCGAACAGGATGAAAAGCTAAACCGAGAAGCTTTACAACCGAGCAAATCACAAGGTTCGAAAAACTTTTGCTTGTATATCATTTGTCATCTACAACACTTCATGCTGGTGAATGTTTCAAACACGACATTGCAAACCCCAGCTTCTTTGTTCGGACAGTGTCATTGTGAAAAAGTTAGCACTATACCTTCGATGAGCATTTGGAGTTTTTTCACCAGGAAGAAAGTGTAGTGAGCGAACTTTCAAGAATGATGTATGTAACCTGCAACGTTTTGGTGACAACACAAAACCCACAGTTAAAAAGCTAACAGACAATGTATTTGTGTCTGTTTACGTTTCAACAGTGACTGTTATGTCTTTACCGAAGATGTGCAGATTCTCCATGTTTTATGCATGTACATAAACTGCAGAAAACATTTTAGTACGTATTTGCAAAGCCCAGCCTGACCAATCTGTCTTACAGCGAAGTAGCGTTCTGCGACATGTGATCGTTCTGGAGCTATACAAGCGGCAAAACATCTGGTTTCACCGACGCAAAAAGATAGAGTGGTGATGCTCGCTTTTCTGGGTAGTGAACATGTTCGCTTGAAAAATTAGACGCGAGTGTTGGATTCCAATTCGGCAAGAAAGTCTATAGGTGCTTGCTTGCAGTGCTCGCAAGCGAAAGATCAACTTCAGAGGCAGCTTCGGTTTCGTTAAAGGAGTTGTGTTTGCCGGGTCACGCAGCACGGCACGTCAGCAAAAAGCGTGTAGCTGGAAAATCAGCAAATTTTCATAGTCATTTCCCTCAAGTTGCCACGATGACTGTTCAATGCAAAGAGCTGTCAAAAACTCGGAATCAACTGTAAACGGAAAGCCAAGTGAGACAACAAAACTGCTTTTGACCGCAAAAACTTCGCTTTGTTTGCGGGTGGCGAGGTGTTGACCCGGCAATGGCTTCACCATCATCACCACGATTAAAAACTTTTCATATTTGGTTACATACAAACAGAACCACAACCGATAGTTATCTTTCCAAGACCGCTTCACGAGCTGAAATCGTTCGCCTTGTAATCGCGCTGCCCAGCCGAATCACTTTAACCTGATTACACAGTTTTTCTTCAGACAAGTGGTTTAACTGGGATTCGGCGAATAACTTTAGCAATGTCAGCTGAAAAAGTGGTATAAACACAGGTTGTTCCTTCGCATTTCTGTTATAGATAGGGAAACCAAAAATCAATAAAGTCAAATTTTTTCTGCCCTTTCTAGAGTTTATGAAACGTCCACGAACCAAATTTCACGTTCATACCATGAGGGAATCCTAAGTTATTAGGTCAAAAAGGTCAAAATTTATCATTAGGTCAAACTTTTATTGAAGCACAGTTTTTTCTCTTAAAATATCGATATTTTATTGAAACTACAACTACATGTTGATATGCTTTTGCACGTTTATTTGTAATTCTGTAATAATAGTGGGTTTATTGCGATTTCTGACATAATAATCTTGTTTTGCCCACTACTGGACGATTGAATATTATGTCGGATAAGCATGCTAGGCGAGAAATGTGGTCTTACGGTACTTGTTTTGGTAAAAGCTCAATCTATTATGCCTATAGTATTTCAGCTTTATGATGTTCTCAGGTTTGAATCTGCTGTAGTTATTAATGTACTTATCAATATATCGTCCCCGAATACAACCAAATATTTTTTAATTTCGAAGCTTACAGTGCATGAACACACTTACGGATTAACCACAACACCTAAGGCTGAATTATTGTGCAGTTGCAAACGCAGAAAATTTATAGATCAAAATAAAGTCAAAATTTGTAAATTATAAAGTCAAAATTTTAAGTTTTTAGGGCAAAAATTGGTTGCCCTAGTTATAGCAAAAAATCCCTTATGCATTAGATGTTAAAAGTTTTGACCTGGGATTTGACTTAGTGGGTTTGCGCTTCAAAAATTACCAAAAATTAATTTCTTGCTGGGACTACCAAATTTAAATTTTTTTCAGACTACCAGTGGTAGCAACACCTGGATTTGGCTCTTGCTGACAAACACCATTTTACTTACTTTCAAAGCAGAACCGACTTTGTAAATCGAGGATGATTTAAGATTTTCGCAATGATTACCTCCTGTAAAAACTAGACCGGTTCCAAACATCGTGCAGAAGTGACCATGCTCTGCTACTGCATTTTACAGGTGTGTGTTATTTTTGTTATGAAACAGAACAAGTGAATTTTAAACAAATCATTTGACAAGCGTAACTTTAAAAATTGTCCATTCGCAAATAAACTTCTATTATCTTTCTTCCGAAACATTTGACTTTTCTGAAATAAGGTTGTAATTTTTGGAATAGTGCGAAAAGCAAATCGGCATTACAGCGAAATGCTGATGACCAATTTCTGCGCAGCAGCAACCGATTCGGGCAACGCCATACAAAAGCGGTCTGGTGCAAAGGAGAAACGCTCTTTTCTTCTCTCCGATCTGAAAGCTGAAAACGTCTTACCTATCAATGTGTTACTTAAAATCAATCGGTAGAGCTCGTTATCGTTCGCGCAATTGCCGTTCGCATTCTGATCGCTGCTTTGCCGAACCGGATGCCGCGCGCTTATAACGTCCGCCGACGCGCTGAGCTGCCGCATTCCCTCGCGCTCAGCGAGGAGTCAACACTGGCTGGAAAAAAAGTGCCGTCCCGCTGAAGTTTAAAGCTGCAACAAGCATCAATCATATCAGTTGCGTAGCAGGCTCGACAGCTGGGATTGGTTGCCTTGCAAGAGAGGGCGGGGACAGTGCAATTGCGCTAACGCGCCGGCAAAATCGTGTACGCCGGGCAGGAATGCATGCGCAAATGTTTCAAAAGGTGCGCGTGACTTGGTTCGACAATTGTCGGCTAAAAAAATCCAGATGAGGTCAGCGAGCCGGGAAGGGCAGTCGCCGATAAAGCAGGTCAAATATTTACGCTTGTGAACCGCGTACAAAGGTCACAAAAGTGCAGTTTTATTTTCTCAATGCGCACAGCAGAATGGATTCCACGCCAAAGTCACTGGCACGCTTTGATGACGATTTGGTTTTGTCTGGAACAGCGAGAGGTTCGTTGGGCGACCTGCAGTGTTCCCGAGCACAGAGCTAAGCATGACTATATTGACGCTTCTAGTTACGAAAGCAGTCTGTAAGGATTAGATTCGAATCACGTTAGCCACTCGTGGCTGTTCGTACTCACATGAGTTTAACTGGCGCAAGTGAGCGTGCGTTTAACCATTTTGAATGAACGCAAAGACCTTGTTTCACGCCCGTAAAATAAAAAAACGCACATTTCAAAAAGAGATCATCTCGTTTGAAAACGCGGAACGATTTTTCGCGATAGGCAAGCTTTCGAGCCATAAGCAACAACTTTCCTGCAATTTCTTCGATGTAAAGTTTGGAGAAGGGAAGCGCATTTTCACTATTTTGTTAGCCATCAAAGACGTGGTGGTCGCCGTCAAGATTTTGCTTGTTTTATCATATTTTTCATGCGAAATATTGCTGGAGAAAGGGTGGTGTGTCCACATTTCTCGGAAACAGTTCACTTGCTCGACACAAGGTAAACGTGTGAAAATATTTTTATTTAATCGCGCCGCTCCTGACGTGGTTTTGTGGGTCAGGCGTACCGCTGGTGATTAGAAGAATGCCTGTCCGAAGAAAAACAGCCGCTTGAATAGATTTCTACACGTAGTTAATTGCGAGATGATGATTCAATGGTTGCAGCGAGCCCGGTCTTGACGGACGAGCGAACCGACGGGTCGAGCGTTGAAACGACACAGCACGAAACCAACCCTGCATCATTTATGCGGCAGTACTGCGACTGGGGTCATCGCACGGGCGAGAACCGTGCTGCTTGAAATTTCCTGCGCTAAAAAAGGCAGTCAGCATTTGCGACAGTTTCGATGGCGAAGCACTCTCTCAATCTGACTCTGAGTTATGACATGTAAATGAAAAGTGGGGATTTGGTGACTGGACACCACACGCGTTCGTTTGCTGAAACGCCACACCATTGGAAGTGCTGCTCACTTTCAATTGTATTCTAAATTTGTGGGACTTGCGCCCGACAGTTAAAGATTAGGGTAGAATAAAATTTTGCCGTTTGCCGCAATGTACTTGCAGGCAAGGTTTCATCAAAGTGGTATGAGTTCATATTTGCTTCTAAATCTTCCATTTTTGCAGTTCTACCATCTGCTTAGTCTGTAATAGCACAAAAATCTGCATTGACGAAGATGAAAATTGTCGTAGCTGGCATGCCGAAAACCGGCACAAAGTCAATAACAGCCGCTCTCTCGATGCTTGGTTACACCGTCTACGATTCGGAAGAAAATTTTGAGTACCTTCACGACGAGTGGATGAAGATTATGACGGTTGGTGGAACGGCGGACGACTTCCGTAGAATGTACTCCTCAGTGGACGCCACGTGTGATGTGCCGGCCTGCTATTATTGGGAGGAGATGCACAAGGCTTTTCCAGACGCGAAGGTATGTTTGAATGTCTATGAAACGGCATATTAACTTGTTTTGAAACCGACAGGTCTTTCTTGCAATTTTATTTACGTTAAGAGTGGTACTACTGTTGTGAATTGCCTTTTTTTATTACTTTTTTATTTATTAAATTTGCTCCCGTTTGCCCCAAATTTAAGGACCTTCATTGTGCGGAGACATAGGCACTGATGTTTTGTAAAGAAACGTTCAAGCCTTTGAAGATTACGCTTTGAAAGCCTTTACGCTTCGCCGTTGAAACGAAAAGCTAACTGTTGTGATTGGTGCGTGGTTCGTGCGTAGGATGAGCAGGTCACGTGACTTCCTCTACAATTCAGTTGCAGGTAGCTACTGGAGCTAGACTTACCAAAAGGTCAGCTCGGAAATAGTCCAGAAATATTAAAAAGCTGGTTCTGGCTTTGTCAATGCCTCTCTTATCATCGATATGAATGGACTGGCGTGATGGTTTACCTTTTTTCGACGACTCGCTGATCTCGTTTTGGCTCCAGCCAACGAGGTCCAGCATTGCACAAAACTTTTATAGCGCGAATGCGCCATTTTCTGTCGTGATTTCACATGGCGTAAAGAGAAATGTTAGAAGATTACCTGTAAACAAGTTATCGTCTGTGTTGCATAACGTATCTCACGCATTTTCTGTTGTTAATCGGTTGTGTTGTTTCCCCATATCAAAAAGCCAATCTTATTTGCGTTGCGGCGAGAGTCCATTTTTTTCCATTTCGGACCTGAAACTTTTTTTTCCGGAAAGATATTAATCTCGTTATTTGCCATTCAAATAGATTTTGCTGATGGTTCGAGATTCGGAAGAGGACTGGTGGCAAAGCATGAACAAGCAACTGAAAACACTGGCAAGCTGTGGCCTGTACAGCCGCATCAGCACCCTGTCACCGCACTGCGCCAAACTCCAACGATTTCTCAACAGCGCAAGTAAGCTATGTTGGTGCATATTATTCTCAAGCGTGGGTGAAAACTCTGCCACCTACCCGTCTGCTCGCCGATGAGTTGCATTTCCAAGTAACTAGAGCAAAATTCAATCCATAAATTCAAAACAGGCCATTCTCTGTTGTGCCACTTGAAAATTTACATTGCCTCAGCTTTTTTCCAACGTGCAAAACAAGCGCGGACAACCGTATAACCGCACGTGTTATTCAAGTCTAGGATTTTCTATTTCTGTGATCTAGAAACCATGGCGTTGAATATACAGAAAGCTCCTAATATCTTAAAATAAAATAAAAACTTTTTAGGTTGGATAAGGAAAATTGATGGCAGAGTACAAACTAATCACTTTCGTATTGCTCAAACGCGCCAGCTACGTTATTAGAACCCTGATTTCATCAGCACGTGCAATTCTGTTCGATAGAGGTGAAGCTTACCGTGAGGTTTTTCACAAAACATGCGCAATCAACGTTTGTTTTCGGGTATTCCATGCAATCACTCAGAATTCAGAAGTATTAAGAATTAAGAAATTACGTCGTTGCTAACGTCGTTGAATATTACTGGCTGACTGCTATAGTGTTCAAGATTGTTGCACGCACCGCAGTATCTTGCACGCTAGCAAATGTGCGATCGCAAAATTTCAGTAGTTGTCAAGCAAATTTTTGTTCCCAAATCCTCATCTTCGAAAGTTGAAAAGTTGGCAGTGTGGATGGCAATATTTTATCTGAAACCTATAATGCTCTTCGGTAGCAATTAGAGGTTGTCGCCATTGAGGAAACGGTGGTTCCGGTCCCTATTTGCAATTGGCATCCCCTAACTGGCAGTTAATGGTGGCCATTTTTCAAATTTTCGCTGAATGCGGCTCCGCGTTTTTCTGTTGGTTCCTTAAAATCGAAAACCACGCGCCAGAACATTATTTGGCTTCAACTGCAAGCTCTATTTCTTCGCTTTGTGACCAATCTGAGTTCCCTAAATGCTAGAATTGCAGTATTGTGAAGTTTTTCTCTGCATCTCTTCGGAGCAGATAAGCGTCTCTGCGCTGTTGCCTTTAAACAATCGTCATTAACAGGTTGGGCTAAAGGTTGGAACACGCAATTCGCAAGATTATTTATCTCCTTAACGCCTGGTAAAAATTGTGGTGTTCAAAAAATTATACCGTGCCAGCGAGAAGAATACTTTTATCATTTATGGGATTTGTTGGCGACATTCTCAGCTGCTTTTCAGTACTGAGTTTTGCAAACTTATCGATTAAAATCGAGTGCAATCGCATCGCTAAAATCTCAGCATGCATCTTGCACAGTTCGCATCGCTTTCGGAATACCACCAATCTCACCCTGGCAAACCTACGTGCCGAACGAGCAGCTGATCAGGATAGCCTACAGGAATCACAACGCCCGCGTCTTGCAGGTGAGATGATAGCGCTTTCGCTGATGCAGCGACACTGCTCGGAGTCTGGGCAAATCAATCCAGCAATTTACTTGACTCCACTTCCCAGAAATTGCTTTGGCGGCGCGATCTAAAAGCTTGCGTGGAATGTAAGCGCCTGATTTAACTCACTCGCTACCTGCTTAAGACCGAGATGTAAACTGACATTTCGCTAATTTCGCTTGGGTACGAGATTTTCTCTCGTATCAGCAGATCGCCTTTAACCTAAAAGTAGGTCAGATTGACAAAATACAGTCCGTTTTCCAAGTAAATCCTGAAATTTTCTGACTATCTGGTTTTGTTTCCAGTCAGTGAATTTAGCCTGCTTTCAGAGTTGATATGTCATGTCACACTTTCCGAAAGTGGCGATTAGGAAACGAATTCCTGCATACCCGATTGTTAGTGGAAGCTAAATAATAAGAAATTGGTTTGGCAATATTTGTGTGCTTTTCCTTGTTTGCCTATATGCGAGGCGCGATTAATTCAAACTGAATACCGCCCCTACGGGCAAAAACACACTTTAAAAAACAGTTTGGCCCCGTTTGCTTTTGACCCCAACCGCCCCGTTGCTTTATTTTTAATTTGCGCAATAGATAATGTGGCCATAATGTGGAAAACGGCTATATTGAAATGGATTGCTTTTCTGGAATTAGTTATAATTATTTTGGATAAGCAAGATAATGCAAGTGAGTTAGACTGCTATCGCAGGCCGACACGTTCTACAGTTATCTTTGCCCAAGGCGCGAATATAACTTCTTCAAAAGGTAATTGTACAAACCTGAAGTGCACGGCTGTTGTGTGTGATACATTCCTTGAAAAGAAATAAAGCATCAATCACAAAAGATATTCCGCTTGACAATGGCTGATCGAGCATGAGAGGAATTACAGGAAGTGCACCATTTATTTACTGTCCTCCAAGTATCGTGTTGCTTACCTTTACCACTTGCACTTTCGTCAGTCCTGTTGTACTTGCCACCAGTTGGGACTACATCGGCAGACGTTGTTTACTTTGATGAAGTAACTTTCTTGCGTGCGTCTCGGGAAAAGCTTCGAAAGTTGTTCTGGAAGTTACCAGATTCCTTTAAGAAATTTTGAAATGTTAATTATTGGGTTTTTGACAATTTCGCAGCTCGCTCGCGACAACCTTCATGAGATAAGGTTGGTTTTCCAGTAAAAATCAATGTCAAGCGTGCCCGGAGGCTAGAATTTATTCTGACAAATTGAAATAAAAATTGACTGAATTACGTGAGAGCTTTTTGATCCTCGTCGACTTTTTGCCCTCTTAACACATACCTTTTGAGCTCGGTGGGTGCTAGTGCTTTCCCAAGGATTAAAACGCGGATTTCATCTCTAAAACCGAACGCGTCTCGTCACATGTGATTGTGTGGCTTGTCACGTCGAAATAATCAATGCAATCGGAAATTTTTGCGTTCCTACCAAACTTACATTAATATTTTGACAGGCCCAAAGTACAGTGCCTTATATATTTTTGTGACCTTCGTTGGTTGTCATAATTCTTTTTTGTAGTGCTTCACCACTCAAAGCAATTTTTACTGTTATATCGTTCTTGTTAGGTGGCGCCGAAGGACAAACTTCTTGTGTACAAATGTTCTGAAGGTTGGGAGCCGCTTTGCAAGTTTCTGGGATGTCAAATACCGGATGAGAGCTTCCCTCACAAAAACAAAAACAGCTCCATTGTGAGCAAAACCGCGATGCAAAAGGATCCTGGATTCCGGAAGATCCAGAGAGAAATCACTATGTCGGTGTGCGCCGTGATGTGCGGGGTTGGCTATATTGCGTATCGCATAGTTCAAGGGTCGTTCTTGCTGGTATAGCTGTATTCTCACTGCGCTACATGCGTTCGGACAACGTCTATGAACTCGTGAACCAAGGTGATGTGGGCAAGAACCAATGGCAGGCTCCGTTGGGCACGGCTGTACACCGCCATCTGGAAATCAATTAGGAATATGACTACCTTGATCAAAGTTCAGAACCGCGTTCTTTTTCTCTGGGCAAACGTCTTTCAGAACCTGTGATCATTTGCTAGGCCAGCCGTTGGCGAATGCAGCACAAAGCTTTTTCTTTCAAACTCAGCTGTAATGAAGTGAAAACTGGAAATGCAGTTCACGCAATTAATTAGTTTCATTACATAACCTTGCGTAGATAACTCTCCAAAAATCGATCAAGAATTAATGAAAACGATTGGCACCACCTTGGCAGGAAATTTGATAAACACGGGGCGCGCCTTTTGATGAGATACTCTTGGCGAATTTTTCAAAGAGAGGGGGGATACTAAACAAAAGTGTTGACTGCTGTGCTTTTACTTCCATCCATCTGATGACTACTCTTCCACGAAATGTTGAGTGCGACCATGCAATCCTCTCTGACGGTATTTCTCGATTCAAGTGCTGCAGCTCTGTGCGTTCCTCCTCCTGACGGGATTTTCACGCTAACAGCTTGTGGCTCATTTTTATCTGCTAAAAATTAATTATCCATGTGTCATGGGGTGAGTACATTAATTGCCCATAAGTGACGATGACTACCTTGCATGCAGTGGCGTGGTTCCAAAACCTGAGTTGCGTTAAGTCACTCTTATAAAAAAACATGCTATGCCCCAGTAAAGAACCTTTTGTGAAGAATTTCTTTGAGAAAACTATGTAACCGTCATTGTGCTGATGTGAAATGGGGCAACCCGTTCCCCTTTTAAAAAGATTTCTGGATCGCCGTTTTTCACCCAACTGTACCACTGCATACATGTAAGAAAGTTATTTGCCTTTTTGTTAAATTCCTGCATTGTCGTCGAATTGCAAATTTTTCGATTATAATGTAGCAACAACTGGTTAGACCGTTTACAGCTCCACGTGTGTTTTAGTATACTGAAATGCTTACTTGCTATTTCAAGTAAACTTTCTTTACCCGTGCTATGTTGGGTCCCATTCACCTGCTAAGCTTATTGTGAAATTTACCGGCTACTGCAAGCCTAAGGGTTCTTTTGTAGCCTTCTTTATGGTTGGGCCTGATAGTTGTGCCCTGGTCGTGAGTTTTAAAGTATGGACGGCATTTTGCTTATGACGCAAATAGCCTCTATTTGCTAAACAGCTTTATGCCTCCAGCAATTTGTTTGCGCATTATGACTTAAAATGAACGTGGAGCTTGGGCCGAAGACAAATTTTAGGATACAAACTGGTGTACCCAAAGCGCTAGGTTGGAAATTTTGCATCACGTGACTTGTCAAGTAAGCGTTCTTTCGTTATGCATTCCTCAAGCTTTTTTAGACAAAATTTTTCTCATCTCAAGCCTTTTGTGGGGGCAGAGAGATTTTCGGTGGAATCCAATTGGTGCATGGGGAGCAGCAAGATGTAGTCTAAATAACACACTGAGTACACTTTTCCGGCCTGCAAACACATTTCAGTTGGTTGATACTGACCCATACAGACTCCAAAATCAGCTGCCTAGTGTGCTTTGTTAAGTTTGATAGTCCGTGGGTATGAACACAACCTTGAAACTGAGGTTTACATGCAAACATCAGTGTTGATTTGACAATTCTCCTATACTAACGCGGAAGAAGGTGCTGTTGATTTGTGAAGTGAGTCGAATTAATTTTTTTCTTTATATATATACTTTTGTTCTTTGATTGCTTGTTGATTGTTATGCTCTCGTTTATATGCTTCTTGCGATAATAAAAGTAAAACTGCATCAAACGTATTTGGCTACTCAAAGTAAAATACGACTCCTTTTAACTCAGCTACCAAATAACGGAACTGCAACCTCTGGTGTCTGGTGGTTTGTTGTAGGTGTTTCATTTTGTTACGAAAGCCATTTACTTGAAAAATAACCCTTTTTGGGGTGAAAACCACGCAGTCAGGAAATTCTAACCAACAGCAACGCAGCAATTAAAGTGTAACAGTGTGATTTAATGGACAAAACTACAACGATGTACTAAGTCACAAACTGCTGCAACAATGTACAAAGTCAGCGAAGTCACAGCAAGTAGACAATAAAGCCCACGATTGCCCCCTGGAGGAGTAATGAGTTTGAGGATTTATTTCTTTTCCTTTCCCATGTTGATGTTTCTTCTATTGGGGCAGATAAAAGCTTCTTGCCAGTCTTCGCTTATAACCAGTACCTACGCTCTGAATCCCTGTCGTCTTTTTTTCATTTCTTCTCTTCCATTCATATATCCACATACTTTTCCACGCATGTCTGGTGTTCACTAGGAAGAACGACACAACAGATACCTGAAGCAGGGTTCTCAATGTTTTCAAGCACTTGGCTCAATTGATCAACAAACAGAAGGTCCGTGGCCCACCTACTGTACAACTTCCCTAATGCGACAATTCTTGCACATAACAGATGTGAAAATAGCTAAAGACAAATTTTAATAGGATTAAGAACTTAGGATGTAAAAAATGATTTAGTTGGACTTTCGGAGTCGGAAAAAATCTGACTCTGACTCCTAGTGTTCTTAGCGATCCGACTCCTACTTCACCCAAACATCTCCGACTCCTTGCGACTTCGACACCGACTCCGCAACCTTGGAGGCAATGCCTCCTCTCCGCCGTTCACGGTGTGACACTTCTCGACAAAGTGCGCTGCTGTGAAATTCGCAAACCCCTGAATGTCGAACCACACTCCGAATCCAATGATCCTAGCTACGTTGGTTGGGCCCTGGGAAAGATTGGCGAGGCGTGTCCTGCTGGCTGTACCCACGGGAATAGGACCAGACGGAGTGATTATATCTCCAACCTTGCTTGGTCATGTCTTGGTGCTGAAGCAGCAGAAATATCTGTGATTGTTGTTGACCGTGAGGCATCTCGAGTCATCCTAGGGATGCTGGTGCCGTGACCCTCCCTGAGGAAAAATGGGCGCGAAAATGAATACAAAATGAACATTCGAGGCTCAATAGAAGACAATTCACATATCAACTCATCTCCCACATTAAGCAAGCTTCTGTATTTCGTTTCCATGGCAACAAAAGTCGCCTGTCTGCTTCAAAACGCCTTCCGTAACTGCATGTTGTGCACATCGTGGTAGGCTGCGGAAATTTCCACGTTGAAATAATTTCTAACACGTAATTACGAGAGAACGTAACATTATGTTTGTGGCTGAAGAGCTGCCAAAGTTTGCGGTTAAAACATTAAAACATTTAATTTGAAAACCTACTCAATTTCAGGAATGCCAGGCAGTGGCCCCTTAAAAATTCTCCCGTGAACCACCAGTGGGCTATGGACTTCAGGTTGAGAAACCCTGACCTAAAGCTTAAATAGCATTTTTCTAACGTTTTTGCTTTGATTTATCTCATACAATTTTGCAAAACGTCCACGTTTTTTGCGTCCAAGAATTGGTTCATTTCCAAACCTTTCTTTTCCTCTTGGGGGGTGACAGAGGCTACGGCCAGCGAGTACTCGAAATAGCTTACGTTCATCAGCAAATTCTGATATAGTCCTGCTGGCTCCATACCATCAAGGGACCACGCCAGGTGGGAGATGTAATCACCCTATCTCCTCCATGGTCGACCTCTGAGCCGATTTCCCGTGGGTGTAGCCAGCAGGTCTTGCCTATAGTAGCGTAACTGACTGGAGGAAAGAGGAACGAATCGCCCTTCTGGTAAGCTACATGTAAAAACCGGGTCCCCAGTTAGCATATATTTCGGTTTCAGTTAACGTTTTTTTACAATATTTCTTCGAAGTTAGTATAAAAAAAACTGTATGATTTTGTACTGCACTTTACCGTCCATCGAGTGTCGCACAACAGTTGCACATTTCGAACAAGAAATCTTCTTTTTGGACTATCTCAAAAAATAAATAATAACCTTTATGACGCAAATGGAATTTCTGATTTCTGGAACTGAATTCAGGTCGTTCATTACCAAATTCAATCTAGTGTATGTGCAGCACAGTGAACACAAGCTGTTTTCCGTACCTTCTTTCAATTTTGCTTGCACTCCACTTTTTACCATCATCGTTGAGCAGCAGTCGCAACCTTGACCGAGCATGCGATCTTAGTCTACGTTGACTGACAATAGCGTTTGCAACAGATTCAGCGTTCAGTTCAGTCAGCGTTGTAAAGTCCACAAACTCCTCACGAACCAAATTAGCTGGCTTGGTTGCGTCGACAAACAGCACTCCAAATGATGTCCACCCCTTTCTCGATATGTCCAAAGGTTTATCGGCAAGTATTGAAAATCTACAGGAATTGCCAACTGCTAGAACAAAGTCCTCACGCAGAATTTCTTCTCAAATAGCCATCATATGTGTTTGGCCCTGGTATTAGTGGACTCTTGTGTCTTAATATTTGTGGTGATGATGCTGCTGCACATGAAATCACTTTTAATTGCAACAAAACAATTGGTGCATTTTTGCCCCAAAATTATAAACACCTTGCTCCATGGAATATTTTTCCTAATGGTGTCGGCAGGGGCGTAATGAGGAGGGCAAGAGCACAATTCCCCTGGCCCCGAATCACTGCGAGGGGCGCCGAAAAGTCCCAACAATGTCACAAGTACTTCTTTCAGTACAGTAAATTTGCGTCCAATAGATCTCAGGTTTGAACATGGGGGCACCAAACTTGCTTCTTGCCCCGGGCGCCATCTAACCTCGTTACGCCCCTGCGTGTCGGAGTACAATTCTCTAACCATGTCAAATATCTTGGTTTATCGCTAAATGCCTCACTGAAGGATCGTGATCATATCCAGAAAGAGGCACGCATCCAGGGGGGCAGCCGGGCAATTCTCCCCTCAGTTACAACCATTTTTCTCCCCCGAAAATATCAGCTGGTTGCGGCCCTGTCCAGTGACAAGTGAAATCGCTGAACTGTGCAGCACATTTTGCTGCTATTTATTTATGAGTATAGAACGAAAGCGTTTCTTTCATAATGAATTATATCTGCCAGTGCCAATCATAGGTAATACAAAGTGTGATGCGTTAATTCTTTACCCTGAGCCTCAAAGGTTTCGGGGTTGAAAGCTCCTAACCTCACTTCTCTTGCTTCTGGACTCAAACGTAAATGTCTTTTAGTTTTACTTTAAACGCATGAGGAAGCTGCACTGTAACCCATGGCCTAAAATAAGTATGAACTGGACGGCAAGACTACCGCCCAATTGTAAAAATTTGCCGCCCAGTATTACCGAATTTTAGCCGCTCGGCGGCACTAAATTTCGTACAGCACTTAAAAACTTTACTAAATTTTGTGGTTATACCTGAAAGCCTGTGTAGGCTTCGGTGACGTGCAGAGGGGGGCAAAAGGGGCGTCGGCCCCGGGCATCCAAGGCAGGGGG
>JGI24022J15233_10003340_pt1 | contig 15858 bp, 13 predicted proteins | sample Ectturendosymbi2_FD_15233 | JGI IMG/M metagenome (IMG submission 15233)
GAGCCGTCTTTCTGTTGTAAGTTTTCCTGACCAGAAGAGGGTATATCTGGCGCCATGCTCTTGAAGGCTGCCTTCATCAGGAAACCGGATTTCGCTAAGGGCAGCAATGTCTNCATTTANCCTGGACAGNNCGTATGCGATAAGAGCTGAGCGGCGTTCAGGTCTGTTGCTGTCAGCTTTGTCAAGCATAGTTCTGATGTTCCAACATGCCAGTTTTAGTGCTTGTGCATCCTTGAAGGTGGATGCGTACCTTCCTTTCTTGGTACTTGTTCGACCGCTTCAGAAGATGCCCGTTGACCGCGGCTAGCCAACTGGTGGGGATAAGAGACGAGCTTTGGTTAGGCCACCTTTTCTAGGCCCCTCTCCATGTGGAGCAAGCAGTGCTCTCCTTAAATAAGGCTGCTTGGTCGTTCAGGGTGCTGCCGAGCGATGCTGTCGTCTCTGAGTCAGCATCAGGCGACCAATATCCTGAACCGCCTGCATGCAGGATTCAAACTACGGCTTCCAGTGTCATCTTCCACCTGCCGCTTTCGCCCTTTTCCCGTCGCTACAGGACTTTTGTAAGATTGGTGGCGTTACGGAGTGGACGTGTCCTTCTTGCCTGCGCAATGGATTTTTAAGGTGAAGTGCAATGTGCGCAGTATTGACCCCACCCTTTACACCTGTGGTTCATCTGCCACGGCCCAGAAAGCTGGGACGGTGAGGTCCATAGGTCGTAGATTTTTCCTCGAGGTTTACTACTGAAGCCTTCCTCATCAGTAGATAGTTGACCGCAAGGCAGCGGGGGTTTGCTAGATGGCCGTCGGTGCTCTCCAGAGCCGACGCCCTTTGACAGATCTTGTTTTTCGTTCTGCCTGGGTGGCTAGCCACCCTCCTCACCAGAACCCGGAGGGAACTGGTGGAGGTGCCGGTTTAGTCGCCGACTGCCCGACCCTGGGGCAGGTGGTACTGGGTTACAGGTTACCAGTAGCAGATCCGAAATGAACCTGACCTGAAAGGTGATAATAAAGGCGCTTCTTTCAGATAAGAAAAAAGTTTTCAAATTTGTGCTGAAAATCCACAAACTTTTGCATACAACTTGAACGTTTTAATCTGTCGCATGCAGGGACGTAACGAGGTTAGATGGCGCCCGTGGCAAGAAGCAAGTTTGGAACCCCCATTTACGAGCCTGAGGTCTATCGGAAGCAAATGTACTGTATTTAAGAAATTACTTGTGACATTGTTAGGCCTTTTCGGAGCCCTCTGCGGTGATTTCGCGCTCACGCAGTGGATCGGCGCCCGAGGAATTGTGCCCCCCTTCGTTACCTTTGCATTTGTTGTGTAATGTTATGTCATGTCATTAGAGTCTGTTGACCTTAGATTCGTTTCGTTTCTAATCTGGCCTTCATGGAGAAAACGTTGGACAAAGCTGATGCAGAGAATTATTATGCAAGAAAACCTTCAAATACGGAATCCCAACTTTTTACTCTTCCATCTCTAAAACATTTTTTCTGACCTTGCACTCCCTACAATTTATAATCAAAAACTAGGTTTCAAACGTTTGGAATAGAGTTTTTAAAGTTTGAAATATGCAAAAAAAAACAAACATGTGGATAGCAAAAGATAACATAGATTAACATTTGAATACGCTATACAAAATAATAACCACTTGAAATATCTACAAAATGAAAAATCAAAAGGCTGACTTCCAGAATTTGCCAATGATTTCAGTTCAATGACTCATTTGTTTCTGTGTCTTGCTTATAAGCTTTTTAAAACGTTTAATTATGTTGCTCATCGAAACACTCATATCTGCCTGTGCATTCAAGCGATTTCTGGATTTCATCTGAACTGACAAAAGAGTGTTAAATCCTAACTCGCGTAGACGTATTTCCGCAAACGGAATGAGCACAGATAGTGCAGTTTCACAAAGTCTTGGAAGCATAACCACAGCCGAAAAGTAGCACCAATACCTTTCAAAAGTTTTACTCTCAAATTGCATTTCAAAAGCAAGATTTGAAGGCAAATCTATTAGATCTTCTTTCAGGTCTCCATCATCTGACATTTTATTCAATTTGAAGGACTATGAATTCATAATCCATTCTCTCAGAATAAATTACTAAGAATGGCGTAATACGGAGTCCGCTCGTATATGTACTACGCTCAGACTATCCTAGAATTGTCAAGAAAAGTAATTGTAACGTCACAAAAAACAATGACAATATCTGGTTCCTTCGTGCAAAACTTACTGTATGGTTGTATATAGGAAGAATAGACTTCAGTTAATATTTATGCGAATAATTAATATCGTGACACATGGGTTTGAATGAACCTCGCGTTTTTGTTTATAATTATTTCGAAAAAGAACAAAAAAGCTGCAGGAGAGTAATAAACAGGTCAAATTCTTGTCGTAAGACGGACGCTTCTCGCACCCCCTGGATTGATGTCCCGCCCTCCTGGAGGTGCTGCATCCATGGTTGGGAACTACTGCTTTATGCCAGTGAAAACTCCACGAACGTCTATAAAGTTTTTTGGAGATTATCACAATTGATTTTAGCTCTTTCATCAATGTATGGGTTTCTTCCTACTAGTGTTGCGGGCAAATTGTACAGTTTTGCGTCATTCCTGCCCGGAAATAGGTTGCACTGTGACGTAATACCGGTGATCACGTGGTTAGCGTCAATCTTCGTTCTGAGACCAGATCGCGTGTTGAGAAAATCGGGTGTGTGGGGACAAACTTCGTAAATTGTGACAATACGTGTGTGTTGCTTCTGACATTGCGTTGCATGTGAACTTTCGGAGCCATGGCCGTAGTCAGGTTAAAAATTTTACCGAAGCGAATATACTACCCCGGCTAAGTATGTTGTCAAATGTAGTTAATGTAGACCTAACGTCTTACCATTCTAGGCCGAAGTGCGGGCCGTGTTATACGTTCGCGCGAACTAAATTCCATGCATTTGGCAAAACCTGCAGCTTTCGTGCGAATGTACCCACTACCCAGATGATTCTTCCATTGTTGACAACGACAAGAGAGTCTCGTGACACTGAGGGAGGTGAGCCTCGATCCTAGCAGGTATCAGAAAGCTCGGTTATGCAATGAAATGCTGTCGGATCGGATTTGGATTTGAAAAACATAAATCCGCTCATCTCTGATGTTTGTAGGGTAGCTGCAGTGTAGCGTTTCTTAAAATGGCTACGCAATGAAATATGATTTGATGACATTACAGAAATGTTTCAAGGCAACGTTACAGAAATTTTTCCGAAACAAGTGTATCATTGGACTCAACGTAGCTACAGTCTTGCGAACCCTAGTTACTTAGAAACGAAATTTAGTGCTTGTTGGCAACATGGGTGCCGGAAGGGTTTTGTCCAGGGGGTAGTGGATTTTTAATAAAAACTTTCTGGAGGGGCCAAAAGTTGTGAAATTTGATGTTTCTCACTCGAAACTAAGAAAACAAACTTTTTTGCTGAAATTTTCAAATTCCAGGGGGGTGGCACCCCCTTCCCCCCTTCCGACGCCCATGGTTGGCTGGGTTCTCTGCATGGCTCGTAATCTGCGTGCTATACGTGTTTGTCTGATTAAATCGCCAGTGTTCCACGAGGTGTGGACAGCAGTACAGCGGTTCAGGCTTAGTCAGAGTTGCGGTTGTTCGCTGAGTCGGGGATGAGAATTCTGCAGCTATTTCGCCAGTTAAGACTAGTTCGGCTTTCCTCACGTAACCAGGCACCAGTGCGACCTCGCGCAAACCCGCCCGATACTTCCTTCAGGCCGGTGGCCTGACAACTGGTGCCGGATACTGACATCGCTGTTCTCTAACTATTCTTTCCGTAATAGTTTAAAAAAATCAACACACATACATTTCTGTAAAGACCAGTTATTTATCCGTGTACGAATTTAACTGGTCAGTTCACTCAAATAACGACCCAGCCAGGTGTTCAAGCGAAAAAGAACCATCTGACATCTGAAGCAATTGCGCTTTTACTTTAAACTTATTTCCATTTCGCTTTGGATACAATCGTTTAATTCAGCGTACAACTCGAAGTAATTAAGATTGCGTTGTCCACTACTGTTCGCGAANTTTTCTNTACTTCTGTTGATGAAAGCAAAAGCACAATATGAGCAGAAAAATTCCCAACTCNAATATTCTAAAATAGTTTGGTTTCCACAGAATCTGCCCGGATCATTCGGACATTCTAACTACATAGCCGATCATCCTATTGAAATGGCGTAAGAAAAAATTGAAACCAAGGATAATAATCAAACAGAACGAAACAGTCTCATCTCAAGGTCAAAGGAAACAAATGTAGGTATTTTCCGAAAATCAATCTTTAACGGTAAATCTTCCTCAAACATGAAAAAGCATAAGCTAGTAAAAGCTTACGTCACCCACCTTAAATTCACTGGGCATATTTTAAAGCAACACAAAGTTGCATTTTTTTATTTCACTTTTAAATGTTTTGAGCCATTTGAAGTTTTCAAGTATGTGAAGGACCCGGAGAAGAATATCTAAAATGCACTGGTAAAAGTTCGGAAAGGTCTGGCAAAATACAATATATTTTATAAACTGACCGTCAGATCAAGGATTGATTTCAAAGTGGAAGACATTTCCCGGTGTTGCTGGTCGTATTGTGTCAACACCTTCTCACTGCAAAAGACATCGACTTGCAATGAACGTTTTGACTCGGTTATAAGAGTTTGGCCAAGTCTTGAATACCTGCAAACCTCCCACGTTGTATTTTTCACGTGAATGGCATCCTGGACTTCTCTTTTGTTGAGATACTTAGTCATCAATAATACATTGGAGCACGGGGGCACTAGGCCAAGCTTTCTTGCTTTCAAAACTTCAGATTTTTTCCGCAGATTATGAACCTGAACAACAAAAATGGTCTAGGTCAAATGATGAACGAATTTTAGCAAACGAAAACAGTTGACACCGCAGTTTTTGAACAAAATCTGAGGATTTATCATAAAATGTAATCTCCGGTAGGAAACTGGAATTTTTCGCAACCATTTATCATACATGGGGTAAGGTATCACAAATTAATCAAGCGACCACTTCCAGAAGTAGTTCGTAGTTGATGAATTTGATAGCAATTCGACTGTTTGAACTTAATCCAGACAATTAAAGAGGAGTTTTCCTTGTTTGACTTATCTTTCCCAACATGTGCATTGAAATATCTCACAAGAATCTTGGATTCCTTATCTTTGCCGTTTGGCAGTGCATTACCAATTTCCTCCACGAATTCCGCTTACTGTGGTGTTTAGTTTGGGCTGTATGTAGGGAGCGGTGTAACAACTTCATCATCAACACGCACACTCTTCCTCCTACTGGGATCCATTTATCAACACAGTTTTCCAGCTGAGGTTTTACAAGTATCCTACCCAGCCTGGGCAAACTTTGCTTGCTCAACGGCAGAGCAAAAGAGTTTCCTCCCATCGTCCAGCTCATCAGTGTTAGAGCCACGACGCTCTGTCGAAGAGACGCCAACAACATCCAGAGAATATTAAAGATTATCGTTTGGCTTCTTCCAACATTTCATGATAGGACATGTCTTTACTTTCATATCAGTAAAGTGATGCTCCAGTTTCCAATCACTAGCTTATCGCACGATTGCCATTTATTTTACGCGTGATTTTCAAGTGTTCCAGAGTAGAAGCCCTGTGCACTGTCCTCATTCGCCTCCCCAGATGCGTAGCGGGCGCAACGTGGGGCCTCTAATTTGGATAACTAATGGAAGAGAATATCGAGAATGTTTCGATCGGACCCCTCTGCCTAAGTGCCTAACCCCAAACGTGGTCCTTTTCTGGCGCGCGTCAACTGCAGGGAGGTCCTATCGTTTACTTTTAAGCATTTCATGAAGACTGGTGCCCACCCAGATGATGACGTTGCAGAAACCTGTCGCGCCATTTGTACAAATGCTTTTGCCATATCAGGGGCTACAGAAATCAAAGGCATTTCCAGGGCCACATTTGTGCAGGCAATGCCTTGAACTGACTGTACTCCATGTGCAGACGTCACATTTACTACGTCTGAACAAGAGAGGCAATGTTTTGCGATGTCACGTTTCATAACGGGACAGTGTGAATGAAGCTTTTGCTCCCTTCTACCACATAAATCCTTCTTCTTTTCACTTCTGTCACTCAAAAATGAAATAAGATGCATTTTGTGTACTGAGACACAAAACGTTCACGGTTGATGACCTTAGGTCTTTTGAAAGCTATCTTGGGCTTCTGGGTTTCGAAAGGAGCTGAAAATCGTGAAGTACAGCAGCAGAATTTTTAATCACTACATTCAAGTGGGCTTGAACCAAAATTTGTCGAAAATAAGTTTGTTTTCTACCAAAAACAAATAATTATTTTCTTTCACAAATTCAATCCAAGTTGTTTTGAGCGCGAAAAAAAATCTAAAAAATGGATAGCAAAAAACAACAAGTTTTGCAGAAGTGCACGAAAACAAAAACACCATTTTTCCAAATAGTTAATTTGCAGTTTTCCAGATCTTGTGATTTTCCAGATATATTTCCGTGCACTCAAGTCTACAACGAACAAAACCAGAGTTATCAGAAATTACCAATAAAATTTCGACTATAAACACCATAAACGTGTTCATTTAAAGTGCCTAGAAAGTGTAACATTATATTTGCAAACAATGGGTGCCATCAAAAAATATTCTTTTGCACAAGTAGACAAAACGAAACAAAATATTTAGCGGTCTACGTTAAATTGAAGACATCAACCAACCTTCAATCGACTTGAAATGGAATTCTTATTTTGAATTTTGGACCGCAGATTGTTCAACCTGATTTGGGAAGATTGAGATCCTGAGTAACAACTGGAGTAAAGATTGTATAAATTTATGGAAGTGTTGCTAAGTATGCGGTTGATCTGGGTAACCTGCATAATATAAAATAATATAAAATATAGGCTAACGCCAAAATGGTAAAAAAATTATAGCAGTCAAGCAAAAAGTTGATGTTTATTGAACAGATTGAGGATATACGATGATGCAAAGTGGTTTTTGTGTCAAAGTAACTACAGCCAAGCTAATTAAGCTGCTCGCAAACACCTGATTTCTTCACCGGTTTTGTTTGTTACAAATTATTCCTAAACTATTTATGGTCAACAATTGTCACCCAATCCGTAGCTTCAATAAAGCGATATGTTTTCTTATACCGCGGTCTTTCAAGAAGTGAATTGCCAAACGGAGAATGTTTAAGCAGCATTTACTGGAATTAGCGTTTCTACAAATGATCTTCAAATTATTACTGCTTGTGTTTTCCAAAACAGACATTTCAAAACTCTGTCAATATATAGGGCTAGGAGATGACAACATTTTCGAAGTATTGATTTTTCTTTGAACTGCCTTCCACTCCTTTCATGTTTTCAGTTGCTGCAGTGGTTTAGAAATAAAAATAAGCGCAAAGGAAAGTTATTGCACTCATAACCGTCTTTACTTTTTTTTAAAAAAATGACAATGGTTCATGCATGCGAAACAATTGGTTTTTATATTCTGCTTTAGGCACAGTTGGCAGACTCAGATGAAACGCTTTCAAAATGACTTTAGCTTCTGCACTTGGCTGATGGCTTACAATTGCAGAGCTTAACTAATTAATTCTTGTATTGACGATCACATTATTCATTTTCCCACACCAAAAAAATTTTGTCTGTCGCCGATGAAATTATAAACCGACTTCTCTTTTCTAATTTCTAGTTAATAATTGAACGTGATCATAGGCGTCGGAAGGGGGGGGCAAGGCCTCCCCCTCGATTTTGAAATTTGGCATTTTGCTATTATGATTTTTGCCAAAAAAGGTTGTTTTCTTAGTTACTAACTCTCATCTACCTGCTACGTTTAACAATTATTTTAAACTCATTTCAGATGTTCATTCATATAATACAAGACAAATCAAAACTTGACAATTTGCTTTACCAAAAGCACGTTCAAACTCAGGTGCTAAAATGATAAAGTATAGTGCAATAGAAATCTGGTCAAGAATTCCTTCAGAAATAAAAAATAAAACGTGTTTGGCGCTTTTTTCGGCAGAGTATAAGAAATATGTATTACTCGGCTACTAGAAACATACTTCGTGTTCTTATTGATTTGTGTAGCCTACATAAACCAAGTGGTTTGATTTAATTACTTCGCGTCGTTACAGTGAAAACTGTCATATCATACAGTATCTCCGTTAAATATAACATCGTTTGGTTTTTGCTGCGTTTCACAAAAATTGGTCGTATCAAACCAGTGTATGAAGTAGTGGGATGCCTTAGTTTGTATACACAAAGCAAGAAAATTTCCGTTCCCCACGCATGCATTGACAGCGAGTTCATTTCCGCGCAAAGCATGATTGCGCGACTGGCTCTCAACCTGCTTAAATCTCGTGACGCCATTGCCGTGCTGCAGAGGTCTATAGCTTTTGACGCATTCCCTCTCTAGCATTCGCGAATATTTCTGAATGTGTGAAAACAGTAAATGTTTAATTGACCACTTTAAAACATTTTCTGCTGGTGGCTTGGCCTTGCCTACAATACATTTTACTTCAATAAACCGTATAACCGCATTACACATATTACATTTTATACCCAGAGCAACAGGCTTTTACTAACTATTATGCACTGTTCCCTTTACACTATAAACAACATTGTCCTTGGGAGGTCTGCAGCCGAATGGTCCTTCGCAGCCTTCCACTTCCTCACACATTTTATAAATCGATGTACTTGGAAGTCGTCGCAGTGCTGCATTATAATAATCATGATGGCGTCATTCATGCGTGTGTCTTAAAAACTTGTGTCAGAGATGATCACTATCCGGTTTGCCGGTTGGATATCCGGCAGGATAGTGAGTTTGCAACCAGGCCCGTAACCAGCTGGGGACACCAGCAGGGGCGAAGAGTTTTCCGAGAGGGGCCCAAGTTTTTTGAATTATGTCCAATGTTTTTAAATTATGCCCAACACATTTTTCCAGGGGGGAGAAAAATTTTCTAGGGAGGGCTTCGCCCCCCGTGCGCCCCTCCCTGGTTACGGACCTGTTTGCAACCGGGTACGGATATCCAAAAACTGCTTTCAAACGGTAACCGGATACGGATCCGGATATCCGAAACGCTTTCATCGATATTTCGAGGATTCAGACTTTTTTGGAAGAAGTTGCACATTGCATAATCATTCATTTATTATTTCCAGAAGCATCTTTTCAGCCTTCTGTGCCATGACTCCGAGTCTGTCTATGGTGTAATCTCTGCACCGCAGTGTAATCCCATTCCCCCTCCTAGCGGAGATAAGCACGGATCAGGACTGGATCGGACTGGATGAGGACTGAAGCCAATTTTGGCCGGATTAGGACTGGATCGGACTGCAATTTTTTTGAAAATTGGCGGATCAGGACTGGATCTGACTGAGAAAATTTTTGTTGTTTCGATGTGATTATTCTGAACATCTCAAAAATTTTGGTTGTGATCAGATTTTACAGATTTGCTAAATGTCAGTGCATGTTTTTCCATCAATGGCAAAAGCTCTGCTGAGACTATTTTGCAATTTGAACTATATCTACCATTGCCCACATATAAATGTTGAGTTATAGAGCAGCATGAACATATTTAGGTAGTTAAGAAAGTGTCTATGCTTGCTGTCCGAGTGTTTGCTGGTTCTTTCACAATTTCCTTCGGCTTAACTTGTACAGTAGAGATCACACCTTTGATGAGAATGCTTTCATGTAGGCTGCTTTTTCAAAAAGTTTAAGGTTGAGGGCAGTGATTTTCAAGCTGGGGTCGTTGTGATTTTTTCTAAGGGTTGCGAGAAGCTTCTGATAAACGTATTCATAATCTTCAGATTTCATCTTTCATACATGGAATCATGTTTGGTCGTAGCCAAAATAATAGAATTACCTGGCAGTGGCGCAGTTAATATTTTTCGGAATGGGCCAGTCAATGACGTCGTCTTGCGACTGCGTCCGACTGTTGCTTCCATTTGTTTTCTGAATCAGCTGAAAACTGACACAAAGCAGCAGCAAAATTCTGAACATGTTTGTTTCGGGCAAGGGGAAGGCTACGGCCTTTTCGGTCTCATTCTGGGTGCGCTACTGTTACCTGGCAAAAATGATAGCTTACTCTTTCATCCAGAATTGTTTCACGTGTGATTGCAACCATTGCAGTAGTGCTGCGTTCGGCTACGCACGAATAACTTTTGGACCTAAAAATGTGCTGCTCTCGTAAATTAGCTGCAGTAGTATCAGACTGCGGTAGCTGTACTTGGGAGTTATTCTAGTTTTGAATGAGTCGTGCTGTGGAGTTACTTGTATACGGGACGAGTGGGTCTCCCTCACTGATGCTGTTGTGTGTGTACTATGAATTTAATGAATGAGTTTTTGTTAGGCATAGTGACATCGTGCGCTATTTTTGAGTCATTGTGATTTTCGATTGTACAAACACAACTGCATTTCATATGTCTGACTGGAAAATTTCACAAGGGGTTCAATAGGTTAAATTGAGTTTCAAAATGGGTTGCTGCTTGAAAATTGTTGAAAATCACTGGTTTTGGCTTAAACATTTAAGGATTAGGTTTAGGGATTAGGTTTCGGGTTTAGGTTTTGAGTCTTCGTTTAATTTTGGGTTTAGGTTTTGGGTTTAGGTTCGGGTTTAGGTTTTGGGTTTACGTTTTGGGTTTGGCTTTAAGTAACTTTAAGTTAAGGGTTTTAGGTCATGTTCCAAAGACCTTACGTTAATCCAAGTGTATCGTCCTTGTCATTTGACCACTCCAGCCAATCGGAATATTCCTAATGGCAAAATGACTACAAAGTGCTTTTGTCTCTGATGGCAAAATAGACACTGCTTTGTTAAGTTTTGGAAATGCCAAAGGCTGTGTCTATTTTGTCTCATGATGCAGAAGCACTGTTGGAACTATTTTGCCTTCAACCAATCATGCTGAAGGCAAAATAGCTCCAACAGTGGTTTTGCCTCATGAGGCAAAATAAAAACACATGATTTTCCATGGCCGGATCAGGGCTGGATCGGACTGATAAATTTCAAAAATTTTGCGGATCAGGACTGGATCGGATTCAATTTTATCGGATCAGGACTGAACTCGGACTGAAAAATTTCACAGTCTTCTCATCTCTTACTCCTAGCAGTGTTGCCAACCTTGCGGCTTTCCTGCGAATTTGGGGTTGTTCTTTGTGGAGTTGCGAGTTTTTTTGAAGACTTGCGGGTGGCTTGTTTTTGTGCTTGTTTTAATTAAAATTTGCTTGTTCTTTCGGCTTGTTTTTTGCAGATTTCTGTTTTGCGGATGGCTTTTTTCAAATTTCATGGCACTTTCGCTGTTTCAATTTGCTGCTAAAGGTATATTGGTCGTGTTTTTATGAAAAATCGTTAATTTTGGGCTTGTATTTTTCGGATTTGCCTCCCTGCTTTTTTATTTAATTTTCTTGCTGATTTTTATTTTCTTGAATTTTCCTGCCAAGGCACGTTGGGCTTGTTTTTCGGTTGCATTACCTATTTTTGGCTTGTTTTTCAAATCTACTTCTTCTTTTTCGAAAATAACCTGGCATCAGTGCCTCTTAATCTGCTAATTGGACACGCCAAATTTGTCAGCATGAATCTGTTCCTGGTGTGGCAAGATACCGATAGGGCTCTTTCAGTATACATTAAGGACGTTGTTTGCTGCGTACCTGAACTAAGGCTAGCTAGTGTAGGCCTGCTATGATCTGTAGTCTAGACTAGCTAGAGCACTCTAGCTCTTTTAATGTGGTCTGTAGTCTTCACCAGGCCTTGCAGGCTTCACGCCTCTATTGTACGTGGGCCTGCATTGACTGGTTGTTGGATGATTCCAGGCCAGATAGCTTTTTTCTTTCCTAAACATGATCTTCAAAATTGTTGTTTTGTGACATTGACTCGTTAGACTGAATTTTTAGTCATTCATTTCATATAAATGACATATTTTAAGTCAGTGTATTGTTTTGAATGGTGTTTTGGTTTGTAAAGTAGCATTGCTATGTAGTTAGGTTTGGTTGAAGTGCAACAATGGGTAGGATTAACAAATGCAATTATGAATGTGAACTCATGGATGGTGTTAAAATCTAACCATTGTTACCGAAGAAATGGCTAATGAAAAGCTTGGTGTGGCAACAGAACCGTCACCAGAAAGTCTTCTATAGGGGGTCTTTAGATTTGTGCAGTGGGGCTTGACATTCTGAAATTTGAACAAACATCACTGTTTTATAGTGCTTCGTATTTCAATTTTGGGGGGCTTAGAGCTTTGTTTTGGAAGGGCTAAGTCCACCAAAGCCCCCGTGTGGCGACGGGACTGTGTGACAAAATTCAGCTTGCTTTTTGATGCAATTGACTCGGAAAAGTACTTAGGTTACGCGTGTAAGATATGTCAACTTTCCTGATTATAAGCGTGACAGGGCCCAAAGTGGCACAACGTATTCAGGTAGTGTCTATTCTGCTTCATGAAGCAAAACCTGTGCTGGGACTATTTTGCCTTCATTCGACCATAACTGGTTCAAGTGGTCATGTGACAAGTAGGCTACAATATGCAGAGGCAATTGGTTGGGGTTTAAGAGTTTGTACTCAGGGTTTAGGATCAGGGTTAATGGTCAAGGTTTAGGCCAGGTTTTAGGTTTGGACGTGGCTACGGAACCACACATGGATCTTCCTGTTTCAAAACTTAATCGACCATACCGCCCCGCATGACGCGGTTGACATAAAGCTGTCAGTTTGCCATTCAACTGGCGTCTGCCTGGTAGCTTACAGGGTAGGTTCCAAATCTACCATGTCAATGGTTGAGGATTTGCCTCTCGACTTGATACCTTACGTTTTTGTAATAGTGATTGCTTGCACGTTTCAATTCGTGGGACCAGTTTTTCTTTACTTTTTTTCAAAACTTTTCAAACTTTTGCTTTAGTGGTTAGGTTTAGGGGTTTATCGTGAGGTTAGTGATAGGTTAGCTTAGTGCTAGGTTAAGGTTAGGTTAGTGTTAGCTTAGGGTGAGGTTGCGGTTAGGTTAGTGTTGGCTTAGTGTTAGGGTTAGGTTAGCGTTAGCTAGTGTTAGCTTAGGTTAGCGTTAGGTTAGGGCTACGGATAGGGTTAAGGTTAAGGTTTGGTTTTAAATTTATACTTTTGTGTTTACTATGTTTCTGCAAAACCTACTGCATTCTCCTCGTGCGTTACTGTCACGTTACAGGCGTTACAGGAGATGGTCGAATAAGGTTTCAAATTTAAAGATTCATCAATGGTTCTGTAGCCACTGCCTTTAGGTTTAGTTAGGGGTTCAGTGTTTCGACTTTGGGCTCAGCCTATAGTTCACTTAATGCAAACAAGAAGCTGCTGTTTGCCAGCACTGAAACCATGACAACCATCATCCATGCATCGGACTGAGCTGTTACAGATGCTGTACGTTCCACTAAGAAGGACATGCGTTCCAAACTTGTCATGTGACTACTTCAACCAATAACTCCAGCAGTTATTTTGCCTAACAAGGCAAAATAGACACAGCACAACAATGTGTGTTGTGCATCACAATACACTTTCGGATAGTTTTCGGATATGGATAGTATGATTTCAACCAAAATAGGATTCGGATCGGATACGAATACCATTTTTCAAAAACAGGATAGGATCGGTTAGTAAAAATCCACTATCCGATCACCTCTGGCTTGTGTTTCATCAAAGTAAATGTAGTAGCGCCACCAAGCGTGTACTCTCTACTACCGCCACGTATCCCCGCGCTCTTTCATGTATTTGTGTGTATCTTGTTACTACGATGCATGTTTAAAGTCTAGCGCCTTGTGTGTGCGAGTGAAGACGTTACACAATACAATACAATTACTAATTCGAGAGGGAAAAAGGAAATCTCATCACTTTTGGCCTCCTGTAAAAATGTTTTGGCTACCTGTGGAAAAATCCATTATTGGCCCCCACCTGAAAAAAAACGTCCGACGCCCATGAACGTGATACTGATAGATTTGCAAGAAAAATATCAACAACAACTGTTTTAATCCCGCATATATTTCAAAAATATAAACGTTAACTTCACCGTGTCCAGAAAAGCGTGTATTTACAATCATTTTCACAGTTTGGAAGTTCAAGTGTCTAACCATTACAACAACATTAAGACGGCTCTACTGCTCCAATCTTACCTTAAGTAAACAATCTTCATTGTAGAAGTTACTAAAGCTGCATTTCCCATTTTCTTCACAACAATAACGTTGCAGTTGGTTCCACAAATCAGCGCCGAACAAGCCATGGTAATATAAAAAATACAGTAGCGATTCTTGATTCAAAGCAATATCCAAAAGTCCATTGCCGATCATCAAACCCTGTAAGCGAAAGAAAAATTGACCAAAAGAAGATTGCTCAATATCAATGAAAAAGTAAGAAAATCTGAATTAAATATTGTTAAGTAGAAAATATAGTCAAGGTCGAAATTGTTTAGTTCAAAGTTTAGATATAGCCGGTCAAGATGCCTGTTTCTATTAGCTTTGTAAGGTATTTTCTGCACCGCTTGGGCACTTGGAAAGCATTGTGTGTAGAGTCAAAAACGCAAGAAGTCATACAAAATAAATCAAGAAGCACATAGAAGTAACTTCAAAAATAAAGGTCAAAAGTAACTTTACTATGCTGTTAACTTCGGAAACGCTCCCTGTTTTCAATATAAAAGCATTTTATATTTTGCAGCATTTCTTACTCATCAGATTGATGATGAAACAATCTTGTGGCGTTAATACGTTTTACGGGACATACCTTTGATTCAACGCAACACGAAAGGGAGCGCCGGGCTGAAGGCACGAAAGCATTGCGTACTATTGTTCCATCAAAATATTCTTTTTACCTCTTTACTTGCACTGCTTTTGCGACTATACGCCTATTACGCAATGCATATGGTGCAATGAACCTCCAAACAGTGTATGTGAAAATTCTGACAGGCAACGAAGTGGCATTTAGAGTTGATAATGAAGAACCTGGATCAATTCATTCTGGCGTGCTCCTGAAATTAATGGATGTTTAAAAGTTGTATCGAAAGTTTAAAAATCGTTTCAAGACTATTCCTGAGACCATCAGACTAGTAACCGCCATACCCAGTTAGTTATGAGCAATCTTAAGTTCATAATTTCACATTACCTGGCTGCGAAGAAATCTGGGTTTTGGATTGACGCAGAGATTTCTGCGACTGGTCCAGATGCATTCGCTCTATTTGGGAGGTAATATCCTCCAGACATCCTGCCGGGTACAACACACCCACGGATAATGTTCTACCCAAGCACACTCATACTGATCAATAGACTGAAACCGTGGTGCAGCGGAGTGACTTGAGCGCTATGTTCAAGTTAAGTTCAACATAATAAGGCCTGCACGTGTGTGACGTAACAATCGTCTCTACGATTAGTGAAATGTTTCGCGCAGTTGCAGCGGTTGTTATGATATTTCTATACGCTCGTTGGTGATCGCGAGCACGCTTGTGTTGCGTCTGAAAGCTGTCAAATCTTTCCTAGAGACAAAAATCCGGATTACGAGATGTGGAAACAGCAGATTTTATCCGGTATTGACGAAGATCCCGATTAAAAAATCCGTTTAAACCGAACGTTTTTATAAAGAAAAACGTTAGAAATCATTCGTACCAGCAGTTTTATCCGGTTATGGCGAAGATCCNGATTAACCTAATACGGATTAACCGAGGTTTACTGTAGTTAAAAGAATGAAATTTAAAACAAATTTTGTGTTNTNAATCTTGGTTGTTGTTTATGGTTTCAAGGATTCCCATAAAGACACGACTGAACCAGTTCAGAATNTCAACTACTAAGCATTTTTTCAATGTGGAAAGTGTGAAACTTTGTAGTTTCTTCATGGTGAATGCAGGGAAATGGGGCGCGAAAATGAAGAAGTGGG
>JGI24022J15233_10003342_pt1 | contig 15855 bp, 6 predicted proteins | sample Ectturendosymbi2_FD_15233 | JGI IMG/M metagenome (IMG submission 15233)
GGGGGGGCCTCACTTACCCTTGCCACGGCACTGGTGAGACAACGTGCCAAGAGGGATTTGATATATGACTTGTGTGAAGCGGGACCCGACCGGTTGTGAAAACATAGCTTTGTTTTGGCTTTTTAAATTGTCAAACAGAGTGACAGGGGGTACCTATGTCAACGTAAAGTTGCGAGACAAGGTGACAGGGAGTACCTATGCCAACGCCAAATAATTGGGACAGGGGCTACAAGGCCTCGCCTTTGGATCGAGCAAGACAATAAATTGCCTTTTGACAATATCGATCCTCCGGACTAACGACGTGGCAGAATTCCACGAGGACTGAACAAGGCATCGGCCTTTTGACAATACCAGTCCCCGTGGCAGGCGGCCAATTTGGACAAGCCAAATTTGCGGTGTCAAGCTTCAAGGATTCACCCGGACAATGCCACTAATGTTGACCAAAAAAAATGGTCATTGACAACAGTTTTTTAGTCTGAAACTCAAGCTGAGGAAAGGCTCACAACAAAGGCGATGACCCCTCAACAGTACTCATGAAACACCCGTCGAGCTAAGCTGTCCATGAGGCAAAGTCTCTGAGAACTCAAGCTGAGAAAAGGCTCACAACAAAGGCGATGACCCCTCAACAGCACTCATGAAACACCCGTCGAGCTAAGGTGTCCATGAGGTAGAGTCTCGATTTACTTCAATGGCTAGACTACTCAAGGGCAGCCTAGACCAAGGAAGGAGCTCTCAGTTCAAAAGTAGAAAATTAAACTGAACTGGGTAGATGAAATCGCAACTTATATACCCAGATTTGATGGAAATTCCCTAATTAATCATTTATCGATTATTGACTGAACATTGCCTTATAACGCTTTATGGGGTTTTTTTTATCATGATTCTTAATTACATCATTAATGGAAAGTTTTCTGTAGTTCTCCATGACATCATTCTTTTTAGCTTCCTTCACCTCTGTTCGCCTCTTTTCTTTGTTCTTTCGCTCTTGTTTTTCCAAATCAAATTTTATTTGATTTAATCCGTGTACAGTTTGTCTTTAGATTTCAGACTGAGTTGTCTGGAGCCTTGTCTTGTTTTGTAACGTTATGAAAACGTAATGTTTCATTTGTCACGTTTTTCGTGCTTGACTGATCACAGCCTTTGGATTGCGTGCCAGCATGTCTTATTCTTGTTGCTGGATGTTTGGACTTTGTTTTCTTTTGGTAAAAGCAACATTTAATATGTACAGATCATAATGTGTCTGCTACACCTGTTTTAACGCGTTGCCGGATACTTTTGCAGTCGTGAACTGCTCTGTCTTAGGAGGCCGCTGATAATATTATAATTTATGTTCATCGCAGTGACATATTGTAGCCTGCAACAACGAGTAAAGAGAGTGCGTGTAGAATAATATGTACAGGGACGCCGGAAATGAAGGCATGGCGAGGGCATTTCTCCCTCTGCCCTTTCAAAAGAGGGGCAATAGGCGCGGAGGTGCCTTTTCATTGGTGTAGGAGCAGAAAAATTTTAGGGTGCGAAGAATTTTGTCCAAATTTCTCCAAACTTGCCCGAAAGGTTTTTTGTGCAACTTTTGCCTACAAATTTTCTTCCACAAAAATCACGAAGACCTATTTTTGGTGTAATCTCCAAAAAAAGGTCTTCATGTGTTTTTATGCCAACCTTGGGCGCCGTTTTTTGAAGTCATACAACATTGGGCACCATTTTTACCCGCATTTTCAGGGCTTTTGCCAAGATTTTCAGCAAATCAAAACAATTGGCGGTGCGCTTACAACCCCTGCACTCCCACTTCCAACACCACTGATTTTCATAACAGTATCATAGGTAATTTCATGGTTGATCAAGATCGACTTGAAATAAATTTATTGCAGCTATTCCGGCACCCAGAAAATTCAGAATGATTTTCTATAATTTCTGTTATTATTTTTGAGGTCAACAGTTGATGTACAGAAACAAACATAATTGTTAACGATTTTTTTATGAGTTTCCATTGCCCTCAACTGTCTTACAAATCCCCTTTCCCTAGAGAACCGTCGCGAGAAAGTTTTCAATAGGGGGGGGTTATGTCTGTTCAAGGGGCTTGACATTCTGAAATTTGATAAAAACTTCACGGATTTATCGTACTTCATAATTCAATTTGGGGGGCTTAGGCCCCAAAAGCCGGACTGCTTCCCTACCGCTGATCCGACCTCCCTGAATATGCATGTTGTTTCAACAAACTTCGCCAAAACGTTGGTTTGCAAACGTATACTGTCATATTGTGACGTCACAAACAGCGTATATCCAGTAACAACGACCACCATGAGCCACTGCTCAATACCAGAATTTGGGAGGGGGCATCCAATCAAGCAGTCCCCCGGGTATCACCAGACTTCTGCACGCCACTGGCTATGCGATGTATATACGACAACGTTTTTTTAAAGGTAAATGTTAGGTACCCGGTCAGTGGCGTACGCAGAAAATTTTCATGGGGGTGTTTCATTCAATGGCAGATGGTGGTAATTTGTATTTGGTGTGCGCTGTTTGTGACGTCACAATTTGACGTTATATTCATGTTTTCAAGCGGTTTGTTGACATAATAGGCATATTCTTCTACACACACTCCCCTTACATTGTAAAAAATCAAGCCCTATACACTAGCCTTATAATAAAGTTTTTGTAAAATATCAAGCTCAAGGGGGGGTTGGCCCCAAAACCCCCCTTGCGTACACCCTTGTACCCGGTATTGACCTGTAGAGACCCGATTTCTCTGATTCTAGGGACCCGATGATAATTTTCTCTGATTCTAGGGACCCGATTTTCTATTCTAGGGATCGAATCGGGTCCCTAAAACACCTTAAACAAACCCTGATATACGATATCAATTTTGGAATGTTGCAAGAGCACAAGAATTAGATTTCACTGCGCAAATGCTCTGGTGGTTCTCGGCATTTGGGCAGATTCGAGGGAACACTCATGGTCACCAGGGAGTCTGCGTGATTTGATAATAACGATAGTGAACCTAAATCGCAAGTTGGCTACTTACGCTCCCAGAAGCAAATTAAATTTTTTCAAAGACACATATTGTCAAAAGCATTCTGCTATTTTCCCAATGTCAGAATGAGAGAACGAATGTTTTTCGCAGAGGCAATTGCAGACCAACAAGTGCTACAATACTAGGATAAATTGTAAGACTACTGGAGGAGTTCCAAGCCAGATTTGACCATTTCCAAAATTTGAAACCAGGCCCGTAACCAGGGGGGCTTAGTCCTCCTGCCAAATTTTTCGCCCCCTAGAAATATGTGTTGGGCATAGTTTAAAATTACTGGACATATTTTTTAAAAATTTGGACACTCTCAGAAAACTCTTCGCCCCCCTGGCGTCTCAAGCTGGTTACGGGCCTGGTTAAAACCATGCTTGGAATTCCTTGTAAATCCATTCAGTGTTAATGTATCGGTGATGGCCATAGTTGGCGGAACCGGGGTGCCGCATGGGCCTAGCCCCCCCACTTTTTTTCTGAGGGGGCCTGACCCCTACTTTTAAATTTTACCTAAATAAGTTTAAGTTACACAATTAATATTGGGTCCATTGTTCGGTAAATCTTTTAATGAAAATTATCTGCAGATATTTGGCCGTACTTTGTCAATATTATTTGTAATTTGGCAGGATTTTGTAAATGTTAGCAGAATACACCGTACACAATCTGGTCACTCTGTTCGGGCTTGCTTACCGCATTGGTGTTGTCGAACAGTGTTGCCAGATTGTGTAATACTACACAATTTTTGTAAAATGGTGTAATTTTTCAACCTCGTGTGTAGGAAAAATTTCGTGCCACACTATCGAGAAATTGGTGCAATTTGATGTAATTTCAAGCGTATTAACACCATTTTTTAGCTGAATCTTATACGAAAATGACACACGTGGCAGATCAATTTCAATTGTGTTTTTGTTTTGCCTTGCATTCGCAACATAAGTGGCATCTTTGCAGACAACTTGCTAGATATGCTTTGTCTTGTCTTTGCATTTTGATATGTAAAAATGCGTGACGACATAGATGTCGATGCCCTTGTAATAGAACTAAAGCCATTGAAGAACATATCATCGTCTTTTGCACCTGATACTTCCGAAACTGTACGTGGTGTCAGCAAAGCTCTTGCCCCTGCTCTAACGCATGGGCATCGGAAGGATTTTTTTCCAGGGGGGGCCATTAGCGGATTTTTCCACAGGTAACCATAAAAATTTTTTCAGAAGAGTCCAAAAGTGTTGAAATTTCATTTTTCCTTTCTAGAAACTAAGAAAACGACCTTTTTTTCTAAAAATGTAATGAAAAAGGTCAAATTTTAAAATCCAGGGGCAAGGCCCCCCTGTCCCCCGCTCCCGACGCCCATAATCTTAGGGGAATTGATAGGAGTACTGTACGATTGTTACGGCTGTACTTGACACAGGGCGGTCGCCAGCGTGGGGGGAGAGGTGCCCGGCCCCTCATTTAAAGTATGGTGTCCCCCATTTCATGTTTGGACCCCCGGCTGCTGCATACATCAAATTTTGTAGGCTATTTAAAAATGTGCCCCCCTTGTGGTTTTTGCTCCCCCTTGTGCGGAATCCTGGCGACGGGCCTGACTTGATAGTACCAATGTCAATGCCACAGCAGAGCGGTCATTTTCGTGCCTTCGACAGCAGAAGAACTACTTGAAAAACAAACTTAACNAAGAGTACTTGAAGCACAGGATGTTTTTGCACATTCACAAACAGTTAATAGNTCAGGTTGATCTCATGCCACTACTGCAAGAATTCATGACAGAAAATGATANCAGGATTAAACTATTTTGNAAAGAATTTTGCACTGCAGCACAGTCACATCTGTTGCTACTAGGGNGCGTTCACATATTCCGTCATCAGAAGTTTAGATATATATTTTTTACCCCATCAGCCCCTCTCACCCCTATCTGATGATGTAATATGTGGACCGATGTTCCCTCTAAGGTGCGCAAATACTCAGAACCACCAGACTGTCTGCGCAGTGAAATCTCATTCTCGCGCACTTGCAACATTCAAAATTCGATATTATGTATATATTGCACCGCTTAAAACGCTTCAATAGTTGTGTGCCTATGGTTGCGCATCTGCATGCGCGCTAAAACAAAAATTTGCTCAGTGTAAAAATCTTCTTAGAGGGAACACTGATGTGGACGCTCCCTCCGCTTTGTGCATGTTTTGCGTTTGTGTGCTTACTTGTGACTGACTTTTGTGTAAGACCAAGAACAACTAGTTACATTTATGTGCTCAAGTCAGCGTAGCGTAGGTGTAGTTTAGATAGGGGTGGTTGAGGGCTTGTAAAACATTCCTTAAACATGCTGACATAATTAATGACGTCATTTTCAATGATTGCGACGTCACAGTTTTCAATTCCATAATTTCTTGACGTGCACTTGTGCCCCCCCACTTTCAAAATGGTTCCGCCATCCATGGTGATGGCTGTCCACTGTCCAGATCGCTAACCGTTTGTTACGAACTTGTCTGCTATAGAAATAAAACTGACCGAAATGCAAGAAAACTGGCTCAAAAAAAGTTGGTCAATGCCACTTTACGCTTAATTTGTGGCGACAGGTTTCAGAGAGTAAATACCAAGAATTTAAAATACCATAACTGATTCCAGCGTATAGCACAACATATTTCTGTGAATTTTTTTCCGTAATGAAGTTCGTAAAATCAAACCATCGTGTAACCCTGAAAAATGAACACTTGGGCGAATTAATTCGCACAGCTTTGAAAACGTATACTGCCCAGATTTTCGGGGACTAGAAAATCAAACAAAAACTTAATACTGACGATTACTGTACATCACAAGTATATTCATAAGATTTTACAGTATCTATAAATTTACAGAGTTTACAATTGATTTAGAAATCTGCTAACTCTGTCTTAAAATATCCATGCTCACTAAAAAATAATTTGCTCACTGTGAAGTTTTCTTACAAGGAAAACATTGTATGCAACTGTTGCCGTAACACTGAACATTTTCTTTTTTGTGTACGTCCATTGGCGTTGCATCATCAACAACCCAAAAAAGATAAAATGTTGACTTTGCCTCCCCCTGGAAAAATTTCTGCCGACGCCCTTGTGGATGATATATTTCTTACCTTGCAAATATATGCTAATTAGTTGTATTCGCTATCACCTAAGAAACTAATGGCTTTCTCAGTGCTGCGCTGCTTGCTAAACCTCATTTTCGAACAAACGCAATTGCTGTGCTTTCCTTATGCACATGTCATGTGTTTTCAAATGTGAACTTCTAGTACAGTAAACCTGGGTTTATCCGGATTTTTTAATCCGGATCTTCGCCAATACCGGATAAAATCTGCTCTTTTCACCACATCTCGTAATCCGGATTTTTCTCCACTTACACACTGTTGTGTTCTCAAAGTGCGTTGACTGGCCTCTAGGAAAGATTCGACACCTTTCAGGTGCAACACAAGCGTGCTCATGATCACCAACGTACGTTTAGAATTATCATAACAACGGTCGCAACATTCCACTAATCGTAGAGATGATTATTACGTCACACACGGGCATAGCATATCACGCTGAACACAACGCTCAAGGGACGCCGCCGCACCAAGGTTTCAAACTATTGATCAGTTTTGAGTGTACGTATGTAGAGGAGTATTATCCCTGAGTGTATTGTAGTCGGTAACATGCCATAGTCACTGCTTATGGAGCAGTCGCAGAAATCTCTGCGTCAGTCCAAAATCACAGATTTCTTCGCAGCCCAGTAATCTAAATTATGAACTTAAGATTTTTCGTAACTGCATGGATATGGCGGTTACTACTGTGTTGTACCATTGTAAATATATCACTAAATTCATTTTACTTCCGCGAAAGTTTGAGTAATTTTCATCGATAACTCAGTACTTAGATGACATCAGGCTAGAAACAACCATCTTCGGTTAATCCGGATCTTTGCCTAAACCAGATAAAATCGTCGGTCAAANCGAATCCGGATTAACCGAGGTTTACTGTATTNAAAAAAAACAATCGCTACGGGCACACCACTNGAAGGCNATCACAACGGAAAATTTGCGCCTATANTAATCATGCGTCAGTAATTTGACCATGAAATAGTTTTGTCGAGAGATTGAATAAATAACCACATTACGCAATGCAGTTTTTTGCCCAGTTTGCCCCAATTGATCCTTCATCTAGACTAGACGTTTAGATGCTTTGTGGGTGCAAATCAATGTCGCCACTTTCTACGCAATAAGACACGTGTCTCATCTCACCAAGACAGCAACTTACACATTGCATGGAAATTCAATAAACCTGGCGTATGAAAGTACATCTCACTTGTTTTTGGACACGGACTTTTAAATGAACTTCTAAGTTCACAAGGTTTTTATAGCCTTCAAGCAAACAGCAAACAAACTTCGGTGCAAAAAAAGGTTTTCAATATCAGACACCCTAACTGCGTGGCCGGATTGCGGGGCCAATACAGCAAGCGCTGATTGCACAGACGTGCTTCATTCGTACAATGTTATTTGCAGGCAGGGGGGTTCGAAAGGTGCAGTCGCTCCCTCAAATTTTCGACGGCAATTGTTGAACAATTAAGCAAAAACTGTAATGAACGCGTAAATGTAAGTTCACAATCCTCGAGTCGCAACCCAAATATTTTTACTGGACACGCGCATGTTTGCAGTAATTTGAGAAAAAATGTAAGACGCTTTTTGAAACATTTTTAACGCTGTAGCATTCCTGAAAGCAAGAAGGCACCACCGCGTTGAACAAGCAAGCAGCAATTAGAACCATGCTTCGCCGAAATTCGGTATGAATTATTATACTTTGACGCTTTTCACTTCAGTGCGCTAAAAAGAATTTAAAACTGTCGTTTTAACACAGCGTTATTGAATACAACAACACAGTCAATGACATCTCAACATCAAGATCCAGTGGCGCAGCTAGAATGAGGCCGAAGAAGCCATGCCCCATCCTGAAACACACTTGCTAAGATTTTTACTGGTGTTTTATATAAATTTCCAACTGTTACAAAATAAAGGTAACAATCGGACTCAGGACGAGCACCGGGTTCATTCATCGAAGGCTCAACAGCAAACCTTAGATGTTTCAATTCTAAATGGCATCTTTTGTAAAAACTACCTTGTGGCCTCTCATCGTCGGTATAACTTCATAAATCAAGATCGAAAATTTCATGATTTGTATTTTCGCTATTGTGACTTAGAAACTTTTAAATTATTTTGCTTTTTGTGAACGATGAATGTAGATCCATCAACCTTTCCGCTTCCGGACAGTTTTTTCTCATTTATGCAGGACCTTCCTTACTGAAGAAAAAACAAAATTTTTTCGTATACTTAACGAAACCATTTCAAAAGACTTAGCATTAGTTCTAGCTTCCATATTACACTAAGCGGCCATGCTAATTCCGAAGAAACTTGACACACGGAGCAATATTTCAATGATTAAAGGCACTATTTATTAACTTGACAATGCGCGTCGCAAAAGCACTCAAATTCCCGCGCGCACGCACACACATGCGGCACAATGATTTCGTGGAAAAAAACGCGAAGTGCCACGTTCACACAAGGCAACAATCCGATAAACAAAGGCAAGTCAGTCAAGGCGGCAAACGTTTAACCAGGGAATGTCTTTCCTTTCGCAATTTGGTCATACATTAAAAAAACAGATAAAATAGACGTCATTTGTGCAATGGACCGCTTGCAATTTAAGTAAAACAATGCGCTGGAAACCACCAAGTTCAACTGAACGCCCTCAACACTACTTAAGGAATATACCAACGTGGCTCCACGCTCAACGTCACGCTCGCGGCTAAAACGTAATAGCAGTCCGCTTGCAACCAATATTTCAGGAGTACCGCCTAGAAGTGCCACGCGCACAATCTTTTGAAAAGATCTGTACACAAGCAAAAAACCCAAACAAGCAACACCAATCGATTTCCACGTCGTTGTTTACGGTCCACGCCAAGTCATCACAAAAGACCTTAACACTTGGCCGAGACCAATAGCTTTGTGTACGGCGACTTTTTTGTTCTGCTTCTAATACTTTTGGAGATCTAAAAGTCGACCAGGGGCGATTGCCGGGTTAGAACAACTGCACAAAATACTCTGTTGTTCCGGTTTTCCACGGCGAGCATCGTGGCGTCACTACCGTAGGGGTGAAGACGTGTTCCCTCTGGCCCATCATGGACGCAAATACTACACTTGAAGTGCACGCAGGACATTCCCGCTCACGGTCGAACCACAGGTGACAACAAGCCTTGCAGAATACGTGCTGAAATATGAACGGGTACACATAAACTTTCAATAAGAAAAACCTGGAAAACTCAGTCTTGGCAGTACACCAACTAGACCAGGAATGGGGGAAATATGGCCCGTTACGCTGTTTTATCCGGCCCGATGAGCTTGCTTATTGTGTATTTGAAATCGATTTTTCATAGCTTGTTTAAATATTAGTTTGCCAAAACAATCTATCCATCTTCTCCCAACTGGGCCTGCATTCAAATTTTAAAATCAACCGCGGATCGTGAGTTAAAAGGTTAGACGGCGCCCTTCTTAAAAAGCAGACGTTGCACCCGAAACGAAAGTAACCATACCCTGCATGAAAGTTGGACTGGGTCGACGAATTTCCTGTGGCACATCGGGCACGGTGTGGTGGGGGTATTGCCGTCAGACAAAGGACTCCCGAGCACCTGCAAAGAAGCACCGCTGTGGGTTACTAACATCTACACCACGTACGCGATGCGTTATGGCAGGACTAGCACATCGCGTTCTACCGGTAGCAGGGGCGCAACGAGGTTTGATGGCGCCCGGGGCAAGAAACAAGTTCGACGTCCGCGTGTTCGAACCTGAGCTCTTTCGGAAGCAAACGTGCTGAAAGTACCTGTGACACTGTTAGGACTTTTCGGTACCCCCAGTGATACGGCGCCCGGGGAATTGCGCCCCCCTCGTTACACCCCTGACTGGTAGGCCGCAGACTGATCCCAAGTCGACCGCGAGGAGTGAAGGAAAAAGTGAAAAAAAGCTTTTCCTAAGTGGCTTCTAAGTCATCGTCCATTTGCTTTGTAATGATTTTTGTCGTTTATTTGTAGGTGTTAAGGCATGCTGTTGGCGAATCACCAGCTATAGTTTCGAAAGTAAGAATGGTTTTTCGCTTTTTGAGCTATTCTTGGCCACCGTCTTCAAACAGTTGAGCGCTTTTCGGCTCTGAATTGCGTGTGGGTTTGCGGTGTTGGCACTGCATGGATTGGTAGACCTCGGGAGTTTGGCTATTTATGTTGGTAGTAGATTTTGGGTCAAAAACGGTGGGTCACCGCTGCTTCATAGTATAAAATATTATTATTAAACCTGTAGGGCAAAGTGACAGCGCAACCACAGTTTGACATTTCTACCAGTTTGCAGGGGATATGCGCAAACGTATAGCAACATCACTATGACAACCGCTAACATCCAGGGACGCCGGAGCAACAGTAAGGCGGGGAGGCAGTAATAGAGTTGAGGGCAATGGAAACTTACAAAAAAACAAAAAATCGTTACCAATTACGCTTGTTTCTGTTCAACAACAATGTTAATCTAAAAAATAATAACAGAAATTATAGAAAACCATTCTGAATTTATCGGTACGCGAATCGCTGCAATAAAGTTGTTTAAATTTGGTATTGATAAACCATGAAATTCAGCCCCCGTCACTTACCCGCGCTCCGGCGCCCCTGCCAACATCACAATAACGGAAATATGCAGCCGCAAAGATCGCAAACGTATCTTACAATGCAGACAGTTAACATTTCAAAAGGTGTTTAACAAATGCGAGCTATCTCATACCACTGCAAGTTGCCCGAGTTATTTTGACGATTAACTATCTACGATCCATCTCAGCTTTCAAACCCTCCGGACGAGTTTCGTTCCCTTCTGACCCCTAACCGGTGATTTTAACTGCTGGCAATCTCACTGGCCTTGCGATGCTTACTGGTTTCATTTGCAGGTGAGGTTTTGATTAAAAGTTTAAGAAAAACAGCTTCAAACGCATCGTGCCAAAATTTAAAAAAAATAAATTCCGCAAGCGTTCCTATGTCTATGCCATTCCACGTGATATGACGACTTAATCTCACTCGGAATTATTCCAAGCACTTAAAATGGCAGAAACGCATAACATGAGTTAATGCAGATTTGGTCAGATTTTTATTTTTGTGATAGACGAATTGGCCTGAACGTAACCACTAATGTACCACCGGTAGTCACAGCAACATACCGGAGGATCTTTGTAATTGATCCAGCCAAAGCGAAGCAGACGCCACTTGGACTTCACAACGGAAACCTGTAAATGCAATCCCACGGCTGTAGGAAAAACAATTGGCAGATACATTGCGAGAGACAAACCACTATTTCCAACTAACCAAATATCCTGTCAAACTCCAACATACTTGCCTTCATCAGAATGTAAGTCAATGCAATCGCCCAGCAGACGACAGTTGCAAAGCAAGAAGATGAATGCACAATGTACTTGACCCACTCAGGTGCAGGGAGCAAGCACCGGATAAACTGAGAAGTTCCTTCGCACATGAGATAAACACTGCCCTGCAACGCAGTACAAGTTTCAACTGTTAAGCCTTAACATTGCTGCAGACAGAAAACTGTTTCACCAGCGACTATACATTATCAAGTGATGATGATCAGATCGAAATCCCATCTGGAAGCGTGAAAGAATGTGACAACTTAACGCATTAATTCATGAACGTGCCACCATCATGGGCAACTCCTGATTTATTTGGTGTTTAGATGAGGATTACAAACAATTTTCCATTTAAGATAAGATATTATAAAACACAACTTTGCTACCTAACTTTAGAAAAATATCTTTTATCCTGTAAGAAAATTCCCACAATTTGATAGTGCACCTTCACAATTGCAAATATACACAGGTTTTCAAACTGGAAACAATTGTAAGAGTTTTTAAAGGGGAGGCACGAATTATCAGAAAGCTTCAGAAGGTATCAGCCTCTGTGTCTCTCTTCTGAACCCTCATCATACCTTGAATTTGAAATGGTTTATCATTGGCATTTTCTTCAGCATCACGAAACAATAAAATGGCTATGACTGGTCCATACACCATCTCTGTCAAACTTATTTCAAAATGTATCAAATTTTGACAACCAACTGCTAGCAGCTTTTTTTATGTGCCATACCACCTAATAATTACAAATTTGTAAATGTTTGCTAAATCCATGAAACAATCAACCAGAAATCATGAATCAAAAATCAACTAATACACTGAAAATATGTTTACAAATTCACAAGAAAAATTCATATCAACAGATATGTTGGTATGTCATGAGCACGAATAACATTAACCTGCAAGAGAATCAGGTAGCACTATAAATGGCCAAAACACAGAAAAATTTCGAAACAATAGGGAAATTGTTCCCAAATGTAAAGAAACTACCTGGTCTTCAAAACAGTTTTTTTATAGTAAACTAATGCAATCACCAATTAACACAGGTTATGATTAACTCACCGTTTTTTCTATTGAAATGACTTTTGAACTGAGTAAAGCAATAACAGCTTTCAATGCAACTGTGGCAAACTTAATGATGAAATCAACTGCAGCAACATTGAACAACACATGCCAAAATGAGCAGGATGTTTCTGACCATTTCATCAATTCAAGCAAACTGAAGCACCTGCAAAACAATTAAATCATCTACAGGGCGACCAAAAAATAAGAGACCCCACAAATTTTTTAATAAAATTGTTAATTTTCATTTGTATTCATTTGTCTTTCAGAATACACTAGTCAACATTGTGCATAAAATTTTGGAAAAATAATCTTTCCCAACATGTCACGGTTAACCAAAGAAAAACTTTTTGCATGAAGGCCTACTTCACCAACAAATCATATTACTGTGGTGCAAGCCAATTTTCAGAGGATGTTTCAATGTCACCATGCTCCATCAAAAAGCAGGATTTTTGTCTTGGTTCAGAAAGTTTGGAACTGTGCAAAATTACACTTAACAAAATGCACAGCTTGGGTAGCAATTTCTAAAAATGGCATCATTGACCCATATTGGTTTGAAGATGGAAACAAGAAATCTCAAACTGCGAACATGGAATGCTATGTAACAATATTGAGGAAATTTTGGGCATCACTATCGTGACGCAGAGGGATAAATTGAGATGAACAATGGTTCCAACAAGACAGTGCCACGTCTCACACATCAACTAGCCTGTCTTAGGGAGTGATTTCAGGAGAGGCAGATTAGCAGTAAGCATGACATTGAGTGGGCACCACACTCACCAGACTTGACTCCCCAGATTTTTATCTGCTGGGGGTATCTTCAAGGGCAATGTGTATCAGAACATCCCTCAAAATAGTTGCTGAACTACTGGCATCAATTGCAATAAGAACCTGAGAAATCCCAAAAGAGACATATGTTTGGGTGATTGACAGTTTTGCAAGGCATGTGCAAGTTTGCCTCCAACCCCATGGCACCCAACAAGTTTCTTGAAATTTTATGGATGTTGATAAGATCTAATAAAATTTATGCGGGTTCTGTTTTCGGTCACCGGTGCAATAAAATGTCAAACAACATAGCATTATATCCAACCACTGCAATCCCAAGCAGCTGCCCAAGGAATCAATCATTGCATGGAATGAATTTGTGCCATGAAAACTGGCATGTGATAGTTTGTGAGAGAACCACAATGCTGTGGATTTTGAACTGAACCCTACTACTATTACACATAAAGTGGATGTGACAATGGTCAATATCCTTCTTTATATTGTCATCACCAACCTATTTTGGGTAAAGCATGTGAGAAAAAAAGAATGAAGCTAAATCCATCTCATGCATCTTTTCACACTGATTTTTCACTTCATCTGAAATTTCATCAGAATAGAACATGAGTTGAGATGCTAAGCCAGGGGTCTCAAAATCAAATTGCTCCAAGGGCCAAATGAGGACTTATAAAGCAACCCATGGGCCGCATTTTAGCTACTTGAGGGCCACATTATGACAGTGACACAACAATGGTGGTACTTGAACCTTGCTATAAACAGCTTTTACAGCTTATTTCCTATGAAAGATATCACAAGTAGTAGGCAAATCATTTCTAGCCATCTCTACGTTAGAAAGAAAATTGCTCACTTGCTGGCCGAGCATTTAAACACTGGTCAAATAAACTACATATAACGTAAATGCTAATTATTTGAAACTTACCAAAAAGCATCGCGGGCTGTGCAAAATGCTCATGGTGGCCACATGCAGCCCACGTGCTTGAGACTCTTGTGCTAAACCCTGTGCAAGCAGCTACAGTCAAGCCCTTTAAAACCTGCAGTCACTTTTACAATAACACATAACAAAGACATTAGATAGAAAAGTTAGACTAAGACATGGCTATGGTATACCAATCAAAAAAACTGTTTAAATTGAGTTCACTGATCAGTGTTGACACTGAGTGAAAATTGGCTAAAGACAACCATTACTTTACATGCCTGAAAACAACATGATCAGTTCTGCACAGATTTGACACTCGTCTATCTCTAGTGCTGTGCTGCAAATGCTATGATCATTTTTACTTTAAAATAAGGTAGCCATATGCCATTTCTAGCCATTATTATTTTACACTATACTTCCTAGAATAAAATATCTGTTTTTAGTTATTAACATGGTTTATCCTAAATATTTGTTATAAGGAATAATTAGAATTTTTACTCAATGGACTTTTAACACTTTCGTTACTGGCCAACATAGATCTACATCAATGGTATGCTGTCCATTGTTCTCGGCCAACGTAAATCTACATTTTTGCTTTCAAACGCTCCTGCCGGTGTACATTTACGTTTTTTTTAATTTCGTAGCTGGAAACAGTCTAAAAATGTGGTTCTAGACTTATTTTAAGTAACATTAAGTTTTGGAGTGAGAATCCAAACTCTATATGACCCAGAGGCTATTTGAAAAGCATGGTGATACTTTTGAGTTGGTCCACCTAGGCAGAAAACTATTCCACTTACTACTACAATCCACAAAACTAAATATAGCAAAACCTGCATTCATTTATAGCCTAATTCAAGCCTGAACATTCCATAAATAGAAAACATTTAACATTGCATTCATTAAATGCCACATTGAAACATAAACGTTAAAAGCCATAACTTGGAACTCTTTCTTTTTAGTGGTTGCAGATTGATAATATTTAACACATTTGATCCCAGGTGGTTTCCCTGCAGCGATATCCACGGTTCCCCGGTGGTTTTGGCGAGAAATTCAAATGCTGTCTGTTTCTGCAGAAAGCAGATACTGCTAGGCATTTCCCAGGTTTAGACCAAAACAGTAAACCTAGCAAACATGCTGTCACCTCAACAATTGCGAACATATCAAATCAATTCAAAACATTTTCGGCTACATACCACTGCAACAAGCCAGGGCCTACCAGAGCCACCTTTTTGCAAAAGTTTCACTTTTTTTAGAAAATAAAAGCGGTTTTACAGTGGCATCAAACAATAAAAACTTTATCAAACATGCCTAAACATGCTTACTGAAACGTTTCTGATATATTCCTACATGCTTTCCTAGCATTTGGCAGCATATCAAAGTACAGTGGAAACCGCTTAATACATCCACCTCGGGACCAGCCGATTTGGATGTAATAAGCGGTTGGCTGTAATAACCGGTTTTCCTAAAACTGCAGCTTAAACACCCCCAGGGGGTAAAAATACATCAATGTATTGTACTGTATTTATTCAGCACAGAAAAACATGCGCAACGAGGTTTGTTTTGGTGGAAAAGTCTTTCTGAGACAGTTTGTTTGATTGTTCATAATCGGCTATTGTTTCTTCACAGGCGTTCGTAATACGTAG
>JGI24022J15233_10003344_pt1 | contig 15853 bp, 10 predicted proteins | sample Ectturendosymbi2_FD_15233 | JGI IMG/M metagenome (IMG submission 15233)
AGGCGTGAATACAAATACGTTTGATGGTAAACTGAGCGTGAAATCGAGCGATACCAGGCGGGTCTAAGTTTCTTAATTGTTAACTTGGGCGTGCCTTGGACACATTCCTACCAAAGTAACCAGTGCTCCCGCGGAATTGTCCTAAAAGGCAAACTTGAATGCCACCCTATCAACGTGTGCTGTCGGAAGAGCTCTTGCGAACCTTTTCCTTTGCCACCACTCGTGCCAAAGTAGTGAATAGCGGTAGCGGTAAAATGGTGATAGCTTGCTGCCCCATCCGTTATTTCTTTCAAAAAAGAGCGACGCTCCCCCTGACGCTACTGGAAAATTAGCTCGCTACAGTAGCTCGCTATTTTTGTAGCTCGCTACTGCCCAGCTCTGTGTATGCATTTCGACAGCAAGCAAGATAATGATTAACTTGCTAGCTATACCTGTTTGGTCAGTCTGCGTTCGTAATTGGTGAAGAATAGATTTATAAGAAAACTACACAAAGTAAAAGATTTTTACAACAGCAAAAGCTTAAATTTGGCAAAAACATTGGAATTATATTAACGTTGAATTATGTTTGCCTGTCTCAGAACAAATTTCTAGATATAACAAAGTTGGGTGCAGTTGTGGTATCATCAATCGTTTATGCAGGATATTCATATGAAATGAAAGTGATGGTGAGCTGGTTGTTTCCAAAGATGGTGTCAAAACGACAAGTCAGTTGCTTAATGTTGTGTGTGAAAACATCGAATGTCTGTCATGAATAGAAATTTTTAGACGCGATCACACTGGTTGATGTCTATGATTTTACAGAAAACATAACAGTTTCATGCTGATTGCCATCGTCTTGTATAGAGGAGCACGGATAGTTGTTGTGTTTAACCCTATAAACACCAGCTGTGTAGGCTAGCTGTGTCCAACAGAAATTGCTTACTGAGCCAAAAATTATGTCGATATCGTAACGAGGGCAGTACATTGAATGACATATTAATGAAGGCCGCGCATTGAATGATTACTTTGATCTTAGCAAACTAAAATTTAGATTAAGCGAATGTACTGAATACGTTCGAATCCTGACTGCAATAGTAACGACTGGTTAACACCTTTAACCACTCCGTAAGTGTGACTTCATAGGTAAGTGTAGTGCCAATGGAACAAGGGTAGAAATCGGAAAACTAGTAAAGTAAAAAGTTTTGCAACAAGGTGTCGGTGGACATTTATAGAAATCGCGCATCACGCGGTACAGACGTGATAAAGTGGTACTGAGGACCACCTGCATCAAAAATGTCAAATTTAAGATTCTCAAACTAAGGACAGGTTGTCAGGATATAGGCTACTTATGCTAGAGCGAAAGCCTAAACTGGAGCACACAAAACCTTCGAATGGGCCTCATGCGGCCCACAGGCTGCGGGTTGGACATAGCTGGTGTTGCAGACTACCGGCAGTGATCGGTCTACAGTTCTGCACCCCTTTTTACACGAACGTTCAGGACTGATTGCAACAAGTCAGGAACAACTATGCAGTTTTCTGTTAATGCTTTTACGCCTTACTGTTTCCATAACGTGGTAGTTTCATTACCGTATAGTTACTTTCATAGATTGTATACATTTGCATGATTTCGTCATAGACAAATATGCCTCTTTAATATCTAGGGTTTCTGTGAAAAGATCGCATTGAAAAACTTTTTTTAAATGGGACGCAGAACAAAAAAGTTTGAGAAACCCTGCTCTAGGGAGGGTCGCGGGGGGCAGCAGCCCTTGGAGGACTTGGAACACCTCACGGTCAACAGTAATTTCAAGTAGTTTTGCTGGCTCCACACAAAGACGGGACCAAGCAAGGCCGGAGATGTAGTCACTCCACTTAGTCTTTGGACGACCTCTTTCCCGTGGGTTTATCCAGCAGGACTTGCCTCCCAGTTATTGAAAATTTTCGATTGAACATAGCATGAGACGGCGCAATTTTAACCTGGGATCGAAGGAAATGGTCTTGACTGGAGAGAAAGGCTCAGGGACCGGGGTAATATCCCCAAGTAGTTATGTGAAAAAAACTGATTTCAAGACAAACGCAAGGACATTTAGCACTCTGGATTTTACCTAAACTGAGTAAAAATTTTATAAATTTGCCCACTCCTCAACCAAATATCCAAATTTTTGAGGTTACGAGTCTAGTTTTTTTTACAGCTACGAAACGTTCTAAGCACAAAATCTAAGGAGTTGAAAATATTTTTGAAAAATAATTTTTAATCAACAAATTGCTGCCCCCTAAAAGGTGCCGCCCGAGACCCCCAGGGCTTCTCTTGCTGCGCCATTGCGGTAGCTAAATGATATTTTTGAATAACACAGAAAACGCTGGCGAAACGATGGGGTCTGCATTTTTTTGGAAGACAACACCAGGGGTCCTCCATGACAAAAATATTGAAAACCACTGACGCATTGTTTCTGAGTTGCTTGACGTCACTGCATATCATCCACGACCTACTTGGCAGTAATTTTGTGCCTTGCGATACAGCAATCAAATCTGCTTAACTTTAGTTGAGACTAAGTGTTGAAACTATTCGAGAATTCGTTCTTGCTAGACCAGCTACTCGAGAAAATTTCTGAAATTGCAGAACTTTACGGGTGAGAATTTAGTTGTGAAAGAGTATGCACGAAGTTTCATGAAAGCATAGCAAAAAAAGAAAAACTGATTTTAAGATTGTGGTAGAATACTTGAAAATATTTACCAATGTACAAAAAAGCTTTTACTCTGCGATCATTTAAGTTGTGAAATTGCATTAGTCTGGTGGTCCTTGCAACAAGCGCTGTCAACCAAAGGAGATTTGGTGCCCTTCATCGGCCGCGGTAATGGCTTCCAAGGACGATATTGCAGTCACAACGTAGCTGGTGTGTGTAGTTTCACATGCACCAGTACAAAGCTGATTTAGGAAAAGTGCCAAATGTCGTCAGTGAATGTTTTATCGCGACGAGGACAGCAATAACGTGCGCATTTGGACGTTTGTGAACGCACTGAGCTCTATAAACTATCGCAGACACCCTATGACACATTTCACAAAAGTTATCTTCCGCTTTTTTAATCTACGTTAAAGAAAAAATTCTTATCTCATTGCGCAGTTTCAGTTCATTGAGAAGCATGATTGAACAGGTAGTTGACATGAACACTCAAGTCAGTGTTGAGGCTACTTTTGTTTAAAATACACGAAGGATCTTTCAAGTACAGAGTTACTGTCGGTTTACTTGTAGTTTTAGCTCTTCTTGCAACCTTTCGAATTTAACTTGAATAAAGCTTTGCTGTTATTTTCGTTTTTCGTTCTTCAAATCGAAGCAATTACGTATGACTACTTTAGACATTTGCGTTGCTGCACAAGAGTGCTACAAGTCATGGCAACATTTGAATGTTTGCAGGCTTGAATATGAACTTCAGTAACGACTGCTAACTCTTTCTAACAGTTCTTGAGATTACATCAAGCCAGTGGAGAACAGTGATTGGATTTGGTTTTCAAATGGGTTATGTTGCTGGTTACACGATATTGTCTGGCTTTGTGTACCAATGGCGAAACTGTCATGGATTGCAAGTAACTTGTTTGAAATACTTTTACGAATGAGGCAACGTGCATAATTCATATTACCGTTCAGATGCACAATTATCCTTTTAAATGTGCTTCATGTTAAAGATACAGTCTTTCAATCCTTTGATTAACTCGGTTAGCTTTTGAAATAGAATTTTTGCCATGAGATCCAAAATTAGTAATCTCTTTGTCAAATGAGGATTCTTTCCTGAGAATAATGGCAAACCGCAATGAAGTTCCACCTGGGGCTAAAAAACGCCTTCGACGGCCATTTTTTCAAACTGAAATACAAGTTTAAGCTTACGGGAGGACCTTTGCAGAATTTTGTCTAAATTTTGCAAGTTTTAATGGAATTTCCAAATTTTTTTTTGAATTAAGTTAATAGGAAAAATAAATCATTCATTTTTTCAGAACAATGGTATCACTCAGAAAATCATCGTTCCAGACATTAGAGAAATATCAATTATTTTCAAAATATCCAAAAACTGTGCAACGTCCTTGCAAAAAATGTCAAGAGTTTGCTTTCGGCGCCTGGGACATCGCATGCCCTTCTGGAAACGCCCCAGCCGCGGGGCCCTTTTGATGAATTGGAGTATTTGCAAACAGCAGATTATTACAATGTTTAAATGAAATTCTAATCAACTGTTAATAGCCCCTCTTCACTTATTTTTTCTTTATCCGACTCAAGACGTCAAGCCACGATGCTGTGTTTTGAAATTCGCTTGATGCGAACCCCACAACATTTCGTTGAAAGGTTGATTTGGAATGAAAGAGCGAGTCTCTTTCACCATTTTCACGGTAGCGATCCGCATGATTTTAGTTCAAAATAGCAACTTATTTGGCATCTTTTGAAACAGTCATTATCTTATCATACATATGTTAACACCGGCGATGCTGAAAGTAATTTGTACCATATGATAAAATTAATATTGAATGTATACAAAAAAGCTAGTCTACCATAACTATCACAAACCGTTGTCAGTCATCTTATAATTATCATGATGTGTTTGGCTCTTAGCTTCTCAACCTTAGCGTTATTTCTGACGGTAGAGTTGCAACAATGATATTTGAGGCAAAATATTTCTTTTGTTTCTCACCTAACGATAAACGCAAGATATAACACAGCTTATTCGGGATTGGAATGATTTTATTTCATTCTGAGTGTATATGGAAATAAAAAGAAAGTTCACAGAACAACTAATGATAGGACACTGTAATTATTGCCAGATTTGCGTAAATCATTCGGCAAATTCAGGAATTTCTTAAGCTTCATTATTCTTCCTGTTTAAACCAGTCTACATTGAGCAGTCAATATTGCTATTTCTAGCTCAAGCCGTCCAATCACTTTCGAGTTTTAAATTTTTTGCTGCAAAACGTGTGACAATAAAACGATGTAAAAGGGTAGCCTAAAAAAACTGATTTGAAGTTTTCTATCTGAAGTTTTGAGTGGTCAGTCTGTTAGGCAATCACAGATATGGTGTTCTGGAGCTAAAAGGTCGGGAACTTAACAGAATATACCCGATTTTGTCATTGTGAATATGAGTGGCTGCAAGTATAATCAGCCTGAAAGTGTATTGATGTGTTGAAAAGTTTTTTTTCCCTTCTGAAATGATCTTCAAATCTAATTCCAAATAAAATCTTCACAAAGAATCAGAAAAAAACTGACTATTTACTTAAATTTATTCATTAATTATCAGTTTAAGTCAGAAATATCGTACACTACTATACTTCATTGAAATGTTCGCAAAAACTACTTTTTCTGGAAAAGTGCACATGTCTTCTGACTTGTTCCATCATTTTCCTTCTTTCTAGCTTATTTTACTTTATTTTTTGTTTGTCTGATAAAACGACTTTCCAGATTACATGTGCATTTTATCGCAAAGTATAGCAGATGATATTGAAACGATTGTTCAAAGAAACCGAAATTTGATACTGATGAAACTCTGTGTGAACAATTTTTTTTATTCGTTTCGTGAAGTTTTGCAGTAGAGTATTTTGAGTAGAAGCATAACATCACTAAACTCTGCATTCAAACGCAAAGTCGCTTCCTCTTTAGGTATCGACCATTTGGGAACTTTGTTGTTAGAATCTCTTCCAAAAGCTTATTAGGAAGTTGAGCGTTAAGCAACTTCCACATAGAAACGTTGTTTGCACATGCTTGTTGGAACCAGCCTACAAACATATTTTTTCCGCATGTTTTCAGCTTGCTTTGGCTTTATTTAGCTTACCTCATGCAATTGTTCTGTTTGTTGTACCCAAGTCACCCAGATGGTTTTTTCAAACAACAAGGCTGTAGAAGGCAAAGGGTTAGTAAATTACGTTACAGATGTTGCCAACCTTGTCTTTTCTAGGGAAGCTTGGATTACATCGCTGAACACGAACTGGTTTTGCAAATATTGCTACGCTATTAACTTTTTTCTCTTTCCTCGCAGTAAAGTTGCAATTCAAAATATATAATCTGAATAAAATCCTACGATCCATTTCGATATGTTAATATTTGAACAATGTTAACCCATGGGCCGATAGCCACTACAGTGGCTCTGAAACCATCTTTTTGGTGATTTTTGGTCATAACTCACAAACCGGAAGAGATTCGACAAAACGTTAGGCGTTAATGGAAAATGTACTGCACAGCTCATGCTACGATGTAATTTGTGCGCATATGTGACGTCATTCTGACGTATGAGAGGGGCTAATCCGATTAAAGCCATTTGCAAAAAATGAAATGGTTGTAGCCACCAAGACTTGCCTTGCCAAATTTTCCTGGGACATTCTGGACACGTGGAAAACCGCCGTAGCTGAGATCTGGCTCGACATTCACAGCTTTGCGAATTTTACAGATGCGCACTTTGTCACGAAATGTAACACCGTGAACTCTTCGCAAAAATCCCATCTCTGCCTCTTGCACTTGAGATAACACTCTCTCAGTCGTTACCGAGATTCACGGCCATAGCTGAGGATCGGAATATAGACCGATTAAAAACTGACAACTTTGCGGCGGCTGAGATCTCCCGCTTTGTTGCACAGAACGATATTGCTCACGGCGAACCGCATTTGCTTTACCAAATCCTAGTATCAATCTCCTTGTTCCGCCTTCCGTCACTTAACAATACCACCCCAAGGTACTTCAACACTTCGACCTGCTTGCCGCTCACTTGCTTGCTGCGGAGGCTCACTTGGGTTTATGGAGGGACATACCACCTTTTGTATTGTTAGTGTTGATTTTCGTTCCCGCTTTATCATACACAGCGGCAAACCAATCAAACGCATGTCGAAGGCCACATCGGAGGTGTACTGTAAGCAGCACCAAATCGTTCACAGACTGTTGACTCTGCAGCATCCAATAGTGCCGCCTTTGTCGACTTGACTGTAGCTGCTTATCTTTATCATATTATTGGCTGTGGAGATGAATAGGGAGAGCACACAGCCTTGTTGTAGTCCAACATCCACATGAATGGTTGTGATTTATTTCCCCCGACATTGACGCAAACTTCTGATCAGGAATACAATGATTTGATAGTCAGTTGCAGGAGGCTGTCAACATTGTACTCCCGCAACACTCCCCGAAGCTTTTCACGAGAAACCGGCCTTATGCTTTCTCAAGGTCGACAAAACGTGTGTAGGCGCCTTTGGAATACTCCCAAGAGTTCTCGAAAATTTTCTGGGGATTAAAACTTAGGTTTGTAGGCTTCGGCCAAGAAGAAACCCCAACAGGGTAGTATGATCTTTTGGTGCAACTATCTCGCTGCATCTTTTTTCAACGCACTTGCCATACACATTTCCTGGGAGGCTAAGGAGAGAGATACCACGGTTATTGGTGCATTTACTCTTGTCTCCCGTTTAGTTTATGGGGATGATCACTTCAATCTGTCGAACTTTCGGTGCCTTCCCAGAAAACCAGACCACTTGACACACACGAGTAGACCAAAGAGCTCTTTTGTTGAAGCTTTGAGGATTTCAAATCGGATTTCATCGCAGCGTGTAACCTTCTCAGCCTGCAGTGTTGATAGGAGGAATTCGGCTGTAGTGATGGTATTTTCCTCCCACAAATGTACTTCGTGTGTATCAGATGGTGTGATAGTAACCGGGTTTGAAACATCGTTAAAATACCCTCTCCATCTGCCAAGCATGTACCTCCCATTTCAGAGTAGGACATAATTGGTCTGTGATGGATGTAGCAGTATGTGGTATTTTGCCGTGAAGACGCCGGAAGTTTTGCAAGAAGTGAAGAACTCTTTGTTGGCTTGCCAATAAATGGAATCCGGCTTATGTCTCAAATTCTCCCAAGATGTGATTTGGGACGTTTTCACAGTGAGAATAGCGGACTTTCACGCATCACCATACATTGCACGCAAGGAAGATATGACTGTCTTCTGAAGCCAGGTCTTGTAGGCTACTTTATTTGCCTGAATAACATCTTTCACTTCTTGGTTCCACCAACGAGAATACTTTTCTACCATAATTTGTCACACCGAGTCGTTTCCATCCGCATACCCATGCGGCAGAGGAAGCAACAACTGCTATGAACAGCTTCCACTCCACCTCTGCGTCCGCTGTGCTTTGCGGGAGTTCTGGGAACAATGACGATACGCTGTCCATGAAAGTCTTTCATACATATTTTGTCCTCCAGGGTATCCCACTCCATTCGACAGGATCTACTTGTCCTGCACGTTTGTGTACACCCGGTTGGTTTTTCAAGAAGGAAGTTGCAGACTATACCAGGTGGTGATCAGTAGACGGCTCTGCACCGTTTTTGACATGAACGTTCAGGACTGATTGGAACAAGTCAGCTGAAACTATGCGGTAGTCAATGAGTGATCGTTGACCCAACGAATTTCTACACCAGCAGGTGTAGGCCTACTTGTGATAATCTCTGTGTTGGAAGAAAGTGTTCATGATGCACAGTGTGTTGTTACAGCACAGTTGCAGCAGGAGTCTTCCGTTATCTTTTACATCAGCATCAACATATAGGCGGATCATACCTTTCCATACGCAGACATCGTTCCTAACGTGCACGTATGTCTCCCACAAAAAGACCGTGGATTCTTTAGTTTTAACCTTTCGCAGGGTATAACGAGTTTCTTCTATGAATTCTGGGTACAGGACACTTGGATTTCGGGTGTATACCTGCATCAAACACAGGGAGCGCCCCAACAACTCAACCTCAACATACATACCCTTCCTCCTGGTGGCATCCATTCTTTAACACAATTTGCCAGCTGAGGGCTTGCAGGTATACCCACTCCAGCCTGGACAAACTGTGGTGGCTCAATGCCGGAGTAGAAGAGTTTCTATCCATTGTCCGACGCAAAAGTGATAGAACCACTACGGTGACTGATCAAAGTTACGCGCATAACCGTTATGATGTGTTTTTCTTCTTCACAGACCAGAACGGATTCCTAGCTTTATACAGCTTGGTATACTGTAATTAATTGCGTTCACAGTAAAACAATACAGTACGAGTACACAACTCAATATAAAATACACTGTAGCAAAAATGAACTTGTTAATGTCTTTTTCATAGTTCAATACTGTAATTGTGACTTCGGTCTTCATTTATGTTTTTTTCTTTTGAGTATGTCCGATTTTTCTGCTTGGATTCAGGTTGAAACAATTTATGAAGTTGTGGCGTTATTAAAGGTTCAACTTGAGAGTTCCACCGTACAAATGCATTGCTGCTTTTTGTTGAAATATCTGAAATGCTTTAGATCAGGGGTGGGTAACCTTTTTACTATCACGGGCCGCATGAATTGTGCATTATCGCTGGCGGGCCGCAAAATCAATTAACTTTATCCTGAAATTCTACCTTTGTCTAACTATGGGGAAAAGTAAATTATCTTAACTTACTCTTCGTGTTGACGCAATGTTGTGCTCTAACCGGGGTAACAGTAAGTGTGATGCGGGCCATATCAAATGTTCACGCGGGCACCAGGTTCCCCCTCTCTGCTTTAGATCGTTTCCTTTTTCTAAGTCTTGTAGTCAGTTCTTCATTGTCTAGAGTTACGAGATGATTCATATAGGGACTATAAAAGATTCCCGACATTAGTCAGCGTAGGCATTGACATTTCAAAACGCAGAGGTCGAAATTACGGCAAACCTGCTACCATGTCGGGTTATTCAACGGAGTTTTTTAATTTTGAGGAACCGTCAAATCATGGTACTCTACACCAAACAGATGACGTCACTAGTTGACGTGTTTTGGACGTTAAGCCCCACACCAATAAATATAAAAATAGCTATATAACCAACAAAAAATAAAGTTTGTAGCCGTCATCCCATGATAGATTTCTCTCGAACTTTCCAATACTGAACTCCAAATCAGATTCTGGGCAATCGTTTTGGATGTAACAGACGTGCAAAGTATTTGGTATATTTTTTCATATTTTTCTCACCAAAGCATTTTTCCCACAGAGCTTAAAACTAATTTTTCTAAAATATTTCTAATCCGAGTTTTAAATAGTCTTCTCAAGCCAGTAAATAGCTGAAATCCGATAGAGTGGCATTAAGGAACAATTTTCAGAAAAGACAAAAATGTGCATAAAAGAACAAACCAAGCATACAAATCACATCAATTCTCTCAAAATTTCAAAAGCGAAAATCCCTTTTTTTACTTCGACAGGAACTATGTCCATATGCCCTTTCAAAAATGTCTTTGTTGTCTCTCTTTTTATCGTTGACTGTCAACGGCTCATGAGTTATTACCACTGTGTTAATTATAGTGCCACACTTGGTTTCTAAGAGGGTCACAAAAAATCAACTTAGTCCGAACCAATTCGATGAATGGACTTTTTGCTGGTTCTGATTAGATAACGTCCTTTAAGTTTTCCAAGTCATAAAAGGGTTTGAAAATGATTCCAGGTAAGCGTGATACACAATCTTGACCAAAGTCCAAAAACGATATAAATAAACAAAACAGAACAAACAAAAAACAGAAAAGTATATAGACTTTTCTCAAAAACTTTAACTGTAAAGGTATAAACATGATTTTTTAATCCGAATGTAAATCAAAATCCCCTTTCAAACATGCTAGATTGTCTTTGTACCGCAAACGATTCGTGAGTTACGACCAAAAATCACTCAAAAGGCTTTTCAATACCGCTATAGTGGCTTTCCATCCTGAAGCAAAAAAATGAAAAATCACGATAACGGTAATGCTTTGTTTCAACAATGGTGAAACACTCTGTATCAAAACTAATAAAGAAAAATTTTGTGTTTGACTTGCTTCCATCTGTGCTTTTGTCATATTCACAACGGTGTTCTCAACTGCCACCACTGAAAAGCAACACCTGATGCAGCAGTCTGTGTCCTGTGTTATAGAAGCTTTGTGTTATCCACGTTGTCAACTCTTAAAAGCAAAATGTTTCAACTGCCAGTGTCATAGCACATCGGTTGAGCAATCTGAATACCTCTGGATCAAGATATAANGAATTTTCTTAAAATTGTTATATGTCATTTGTTCAACTCTGATTTTTTTCTCATGCTTGGTGGTTGCGCAATGAGACAGGTTGTCCGCAAATTTGCCAAGTGCAACAAGGTAGATCTTCTAGAACCGTTGATATTGGGAAGAAGCTGAAAATTCCTCCGAAGTAAGCAACAGTGTTTGTTACGTCATGTCGTATCGCATTTCTAAACTTTTTTTTATCTTTAACTAACATGAGACGAGCAAAATTACAACCACATTTGATTTAGAAACCCGAACATTTGATTTAGATACAACGATTAGAAGCTGAACGTTTGATTTAGAAGGATGCGATAATTAAAAGTGCGAGATATTCCGCAAGCTTTCGAAGAATCAGCCAACTTGGCTCTGCTTTCGTGACATGTCTATAGTCGAGTGGTTATTCTCCGCAAAAGCGACGAAGTCTAATCAATCAGCAATTTTTTGAAAGAGGAAATTGATTTTACATAACTCTAGGCATCTTCAGTCCTGAGATCGATTCTTTTTGAATAAGCTGTTGAATTTTTGTAGAATGGGTGTATATGAAGATTGTATATAAAACATAGCTGAAACATCGTCTATTTAAAAACAAGTTGCTAAACACAAAAATTTTGTGATGAATGCAATTTAATTGCCTATCTGATAAGAAATGCCTTCCACCAAACCTTCCAATCGGAGGAATCGGCTAAATTACTTAAGGGATTATTCGGTCTCATAACTGCAAATCTTGGGAATACGTTCAGCTATGTGCATAGCTAGCATTTGCTTTTATTGCTTCGAACCCAGGTGTCTCCACTAAAAATTTCAATACAATGCAAGGATACTTGAGTAGAAACAGGAATACTTGAAAGCATCGATTGACGTTTGACAAACTAAATTTCGTGGCACGGCAAACTCAAGACTTTTTCATGTAAAAACTATATTTTTGTCCAAGCCAGAGGTGATTGTCATTTTGAAATTTAAAGAATATAGTCAGTTGGGGCAAAAAAAGTCAAAATGCATGAAGTTTGATATGGGTCATGCTCTGTGCATTGAAAAAAGTTTTATGTTTCCTAGTACGGCTGGTGAACAATGTACCTTTTGGAAAATATTGGCTTGCCTCTGCACATTACTACAAAAATATGTACAAATGAGTCTTGCGTTTTTTTTCACCTTGAAAAGAGGCAAAAAAGCATGCATGGTGCAAAAAAAGTAACTTCACTGAACCATAATTTGCAGTAAATAAACACAGTTACAGCATCATTACTCATATGCAAATAGTCCAGTAACAATTTCAGCCATTGTGTAGTCCATATTTCTGGAGAAATGCAAACTTTTCCTGCACTTTATCCTGTTCTTCGAATACAAAATATGATCGTCCACGTCTAGCACTTTTCAGATTGGCCAATGCTGGATCCCAAAAACAGTTGGCAGTGTCAACAATGTCTCTATCTTCAATAGTAGGCCAATCCCAGCATATTTCTCCATCTATCCCGCTCTTCCTAGACAAAAATTTAAATTCTGCTTCCTCTGCTTGCTGGTCCACATCATCCCGGAATAATTTCTCAAGTTTTCCCCAGTAATATGTTCGTGGATTATTCCAGTACACTGCGAAGTATTTTCTAACGTCTGAGTTTGTAATAGTGACTTGTTGTTTGTCTCCTTTATCCTCTGCAATTCCTTTGTCACTATCCTCAAGGTCTTCATTATCATCTGACTCAACATGCAGTGAAATCTCTTCATCTTCATCAGTGTCTGAAACAATTTGCTTCTTTTTACTTCTCTATTTTGGTGTGCTTTCTTTCTTGAATAGCTCCACTTTTTCCTTGAAACTTTCGTTTGTCAGGATACTTCCATACATGTTAACCCGTTTTCGTTTCTTTGGTACCTCATGATTAACAACAGTAGGTTTCCCCTCAGATTTAATGACACTTTCAATTGGTACGGTTTCATCCTTTGACATTAAACAGATATGATGTTTCATTCCTTCTGGAGCTCTGCTTTGCAATAGCTTGATTAACTCCTTTGTGGACAGCTCTGTGCACCTTTGCTTATATGTGTCTTCTCCAGAGAGTGAAAGCGATGATGTGTGATGGTGCATATGTGTTTGTAACGCGTGGTTGACACTGATGTGTAGATGTGGATGGTTGGGAATCATTTGGAGAGTCACTTGACCATTCTCTTACTTCTGGAACATCGACAGCGAAGTTTACTATGGGGTTTCCATCAGCATCACGAGGCGATCCTTTTGATTTCAAGGCGGTGTATGACTGGAGTTTGAATTTGTTTGAACGTGACAGCTTGTGCTTGGTTTTGTCAACAGGAAAAACACCAGTACTTCTAAACCCAGAAATTATGTTTTGTGCATTTAAACCATGCCTCCATGCACTGCATAGCATGTCCACGAACTGTGCTTTTCGTAGTGGTTGTCATCCACCTGTTTGTTGGATGTGTTGAACTAATGCTTTCTCATAGTAGTACTTCAATGGGGCAAAACAGCTTACATCGAGGGGCTGCAACAAATCTGTGCAGTGTGCAGAGATGGATACATTTTCCTTTCTAGCCAATTCAGTTGTTTTAATGGATGTGTGTGTCGTGTGTCCATCAAGTAGCAATATCAACGGACACACTGACGTGGTCTCTGCCAAAAATTTCACAAACCAAGCATGAAAGACAGTGGTTGTCACCCACCCGTTGTCATTGACAGCAAAAGATGTTTTACGAAGAGCTTTGTCACCGTACCATGTGCTGTGTGGATTTTTGTCTTTGAAGACAATTAAGGGATCAATTGCAGTTCCATCAGCACAGTTAACTGCCAAAACTGTGACATTTTCTCTGTTTGCTCCACATGTAACCCTAATTGCTTTTTGCCCTTTTTCACCAATAGTCTTGAATTTGGTGGGATCCATGGGAATCCTGTTTCATCACAGTTCCAGATTTGGACGCTTCTCCAGCCCCAACCGTTTTACTTTGGCTTCCAACAGTTCATAAAAACCATAGATAGCAAAGGGTCAGAAGTAACACTCTTTCTAGCTACTATCTTCTAAGCAAGCTTATGGCGCTTCATGAAATTAACACTCCAGTCATATCCAGGAAGACCATCAGTAAATGGTGTGGCAATGTCATTAATATTTACAAAGTCTTGGACAATATATCGCAGCTCTTGCACTGCTGTTCAAAACCTAATTCTGCCATTTTTGTATTGATGCTGCAATTGTTTTCTCTGTTCCTACTGGGAATGCTGTTTTTCTGCCTTATTTCTTCCTCTTTCTAATTCCTGCATTTTCTTTCAATCTGTTTGTTATAAGTGTCCTTGACATGCCACACTTTTTTGCTGCCTGGTTGATACTCTTTCCACCTTTGATTTCTTCTACTGCTGTTAAAATTGTCAAGTCTGTGTAGTGCTCTTTTTCTTTTGTATACTCTCACCATTTTTGAAAACTTTAAGCAAGTCACAAATAAAATCATATATGTTGGCATATATCTGAAAAGGAAGCATGTGTGTAGTAAATACTGCATCAAAGGTTTTCAAAAAATCTTCTACAGTTACTATGCTTGCAATGAAGAGTTCAATTTTTAGTCTAAAATATTCACAATTCCTTATGAGGCAAAAAAATCAAGCAAGGGTAAAAAAAAAACAATTGAATTTTTGCCCCCGTGGCCACGAAAAATTCAGGATAAGAAAAGCACCACTAGTGAAAAAAAGTATTCATCACAACAACCTTTTTTATTGGACAACCTTCAATGATTAGGAGACACACTGCCTAACAAAAATTGGAGTAAAAATTCATTTGCAACCGCGTCACACAAAAGTTCGCAAAACCACTCAAAATATATTTTTGGGTGTTTTTGGTAAAACTAACCTACTAGAAAAATAAACGCATCGTTGAAACAAGCAATAGGCATAACGGCTTTTCAGATACTTGCACTGCATCAATCCCACAAAAAAATTCATGCACTGCAACAAGTTGAGGTTGTAGGGGGTGTCCTTTTTTACCCCGACCCCCCTTGATTTTTTTTGCCTCAACTGACTATAATGCAAAAGATCAGTTATGAAAACTATTAACTAAAATTCCAATACTTACCTGATTTTGAAACCCATTCTGTTCGTAATTACTTCTTTGTTTTTGCAAACCGTGCACATTTATAGGAAAAAAAGAAAAAAGAAAGCAAACCAACGTTTCAGTTAGTTCAGTCAGTTGCTTTACACAGGCCCGTAGCCACAAGGACATTCGGGAGCAGTTTCCCTCCAATTTTTGTGCCCTCCCAAATTTTGTTGTGTCCAGAAAATTTTGATTTGAAGATATAATAAAAACAGAAACCTTTCCCTCCTAAAAATGTATTTTGCCCCCCAAACCTGAAAACCTGACTACGGGCCTGGTTTTACATTCGATGTTTTACTTTTTGAGCATCCAAGAGCGTTTCTTCGAACTCCTATAATTTTGTATTGACAGGCCGAGATTGCGAACACAACGCAGAAGTACTCGACACTGGACTTGTTTAGCACTTCGGGTATTCGCATAGTAACATGCTTGGTTATCTTCAGTTGGTGAGAAATTATGAAGATGAGTTTTGGTGCGTATGTGAAATGGCCACACTCAATAGTTACATTCACAAAACGTTACTGTATCAGATTATACGTAGAGAAGTAAATGCGCTCGTGACATGATTACTTCTTCTATAGTGATAGCAATGTGAAGAAGACGTCCAGAAATAGATTGAAACTTTCATTAGCACCCATATTCATACCTGCTTTTCGTCTGGGCAGGGTAGCGGGGGTAGCAGCTCTAGGAGGACTCGAAATACTTCACGGTTTTCAGCAATCCCTTATAGTTCCGCAGGGTTCACACCAAGACGGCACCAAGCAACGTCGGAGATGTAAC
>JGI24022J15233_10003347_pt1 | contig 15848 bp, 9 predicted proteins | sample Ectturendosymbi2_FD_15233 | JGI IMG/M metagenome (IMG submission 15233)
TCCCAAACAAAATAGTGTTGCTCGCTGAAAGTCTAAATATTTCCCCCAAGATTTCGGGCTGGCTACGCTACTGCCCGTGGCCCTTCTAAAAATAGCATTAGCATGATCAGTGTCTTCGCACTGCGAAATATCTAAAATATAATTAACGGTAAATTGAGCAACATTTTTATTTCAGAAGTGTGTATCAAACTGGTAGCTCTTCGCATTAAATCCGCACACAAGAGCAGCTCTTAGCTTCAAAAAGGTTGGCGATCCCTGAAGTAGAAGTAGAGCAAATACCGTGATCTAACAATGAACACTCGGTGTACTCTGATTATTGTTGCGTCGGCCTTACATTCACAATAGGGTGAATGAGATTGCAGCAATCGATGGCAGGGGTGAACGAAACCGAGAAAGGTTAAGAAGCACTGGAATAGGGAGTTTGATCGTAGATTTGGTGATGCTTAGCCAGGGCCTCTGAGGAATTTTACCATGGGGTACGAAGACCGATAACGGGCTCCCAGCTTCTGAGGCCTTGGTCGAAATTTTTATAAAGACAGCAAATAAAAGGCTCTGTAACATTTTGACTTGGTGGTGCATAGCCTAGAACACATGAAAAACCAATTAAGGCAATTCCACATAGAAGAGTGCAACATTTCAAAACTATGAAAATTGTTCCACACCTCCATTACGATAAGGATGTTGTTAGCAAAGTACATGAGAATATGTATTGATGATTTTGTATTTACAGTATGTCCTCGCTCGGAGGAATTAGCCTATAACTGTGGGTGCCTAATCAGACTCGTTGCAGCTGCTGAGCATATATACTGCGGTCTAAGGGCGTACGCAAGGGGGTGGGGTTAACCCCCCCCTTGAGCTTGAAATTTTACAAAAACTTTATTACCTTCACAAAGGATATTAATTGTTTTTACATACTGTTTGCTATGCCACTGAACGAACCCCCCATGAAAATTTTCTGCGTACGCCACTGCTGCGGTCACAACTGAACTGCAGGAGTTAAGTAAATCCCTCCGCCGAGCCTTGTAATGTGGCTAATCAATTTTAACAAATAATTTCCTGCAAATCAACGTTGCCAGAGCTTCGTCATTCGCTGTCAAGTTCATGCAGCAAGCGCACCATATTTACACACCGAACGCCAAAGTGCTTTTACCTCATCCCATCGTACATACCAAACTTATATTTCTGTAACGTTGCTAACCTCGAGCTTCTTGATCGCACTTCTGATCGCAAGCGCATTAACACCACCAACGGACAGAAAACAATACGTCAAATCGCACTGTGTTTGTACGACACCGCAATGAAATGATACTAAGCCATCTGTATTAACCGTTGTAACAAATACAAGTTACAATAGTTGTGCTCGATAGTCATAATTACGTGAAACAACCCTGCTTATGTTTTTGCAATTGTTACGAAAATATGTTAACTGGCAGTAAGCGTACGTCGCAAAAGCGCACCGAATTTAACCGCTGCGGACTGTTGTGTATCACACAAACTTGGCTTGGGAAGGGACTGCGCCAACCAAGAGGCTACGTTTTCTAGAACAGTGGTTTACATCACGGGGTCGCGACCCCCAGAGGGTCGTGAACCACTTCCGGAGGGGTCGCGAGTAGATATTTTATGTACACAGCTGTATTTCATTTGCTTTGTTCTAGTTTTAGATGGGGGGCCACTGGATTATAGCGGGTTGCTATAATGAGTCGCAGTACAAAAAAGGTTGAAAAACAATGTTCTAGAATTTTACGGACCTATATACGATGAATCACCTGGCAGTAAAATGCGGCGCCGGTCCTTGTCAAATGTCTGTGAGATGCGACAGTGCTTCTTGCAAGCGGCTTACTACAGTTTTACTGCGTGAGTTCTATGGGCGATACACTATACATAAACTCTGTTGCATCCTAGTTTCAACGCTACTTGGCGTGTATGATGTAATAGTCACGAAATATTGCAATGTAAAGGTAAATGGATAACAAAAGGAAATTTGTCTAAAGCAGCTAAAGCCTTGGGCATTGAAAATACTATTTGGGCAATTTCAACTTTGTCAAGATCTTACAGCGATCACTGGTTATAGCTACCAGCGCTGCAGGTGGAGAAAACGATAAGCGTCACTTCAGTGGGCCCACAACAACGCGAAACGAACTGTCGCCTTCTCTTGTGCTATATGCGCAGCAGATTTTGCTGTTAATAACACAGGCCGATTAGCATGTAGTCTAGTAGGCCGCCTTTACTGTGGTCTTATTGCATTGTCAATAGTTGGCAAACTGAAAGTTGAACTTCAAGGAAATGTGGATCATCATTTCTTTACACAATCATTTTTAAGCAGATTCTATTTTTGGATGAATTTCTTCCCATGAATCATGCAGCATCTTTCATTTACAATTTCTGAGCTTAGGTTATTACTTCTGAAAATTTTAGCTTAAAATTCGTTGATGTGTTGCATCAAATCTTGTTAACTGGCCAAATTATTTGAGTATAAGTAACTGCAAGCTCTTTTTCCAAACTTTGTCATAAAAGAACTCTTACCATCGATTTGCTTTCTCGCAAAAACTGCATAGGCAAGCTACAATTTAATCTTTTGGCAACGTAAATCATTCTATCTGCCAATTCAAAAACATGATTATCTTCACATTGGCTTTGACTAGGCTATTTATTTTAACACACTGCCCTCAAAACAGACTCGCACATACCGCAGTGGCGGATCCAGACAAGGCGTTTGGAGGGGGCAGTCAAATAGAGGACGCCAAAAGGCCTTTACATGTTTAAATACCTAAGGTTGACTGCGACAATCGTTTGGTATCACAAAAAAGTGGTTACCTTTTGTTGGCCAAGAAAATGGCTATTTTTTGGGTCGAAATATGCGATCTTTTTGGGAATAACCACATTTTAAAAGCGCTTTATATCATTAATTCAGAAAACGTTTGAAACGGGTCTCGAAAGATGGGTCTCATTTTTTACAAGCTACACATAGCTGAGAACACTGTTAGTGTTCCGAACAATCTCCTATATCTACAAAAAGAATTTGAAAGGTATGCCCTGAAGCAGTGGTGAAGAAGCCTTTTTCAAAGTGGGGGGGCTCCAAATGCACGTCAAAAAAATATGAAAAAATTGTGTAGTTTGAATTGGCACTGTGACGTCACAAGCATTGAAATTTTGCGAAATTAATTTTTCAACTTTTGTCATCATGTTTAAGCAATTTTATGCAATGTCTTATAAGCCTTCAGCTACCCTTATCTACACTGCAGTGTGTCCAGATTGTGCACGGTGTATTCTGCCAAACATTTACGAAATTCTGCCAAATTCACTGCCATATACAAATAATATATTACAAATAATACTACCAAAATACTGCTAAACATCTGCCAAGATTTTTTCATTAAACGGTTTACTTTAATAATGGGCCCAATACTAATTATGTTGCTTAAACTTATTAAAGTAAAATTCAAAATTGAAAAATGGTGTACCAGGTCCGCCCGAAAAGTAGGGGGCTAGGCCCATGCGGCCCCCGGTTCCTCCATTTTTGCCCTAAAATATGCTGCCCACTAGTGTCTGACACAGGTTTGGTTATTCGTAGATCAGAAAAAACAATGTCTGAAACGTATTCCCGACCTGGTTACAAGTACTTTAGAATGCTTCTTCTTACGCTTGGGAGTGGCAACTCAAGTCCCACGATATGAATCTAATAAAAATCTAAATGACGATCACGTTTCCAGACGAAGCTTGCGTAAATACATGTACATGGAATGTACATCTGTTGCTGAAGCAACAATTCGAAAACAAAACATGAACGAAATGCATTTGCTGTGACATTGTTGCCATTTTAGTTAGCTCTGCTGGCTTTCGTGAAAAACGATCTCATAATCGCATGACAGATCGCAGTGGATCTAAAAGCATATTGCCCTAAAATACGTTTGACGCCACTAATAAAGGTAATTCAAAAAGACCGGTTTGCATTGGTATCCAAGTCCAGTGGCGGATTAAGGGGGGTACAGACTGGGCTGCAGTCAGGGGCCCCCAACATTTAGGGGACCCCCAATCCCTAAGTTGGCTAAAAAGTTTAATATGTGAGCAATACACAATACGCTGTAAAAATATACCATCGCCAAATGGAACTAATAAGTAGGCGCTCTGTGCTCACTCATTGAAATTGCTTATTTGACATAAAAGTAGTTGATTCTTTGGCGTGTGGTCTGGCCGACACTCACTAGCAAGTTAGAACTCCAAGGTCTAAAAAATTAAGGCATTCCATCCGCTTGTCTTTACGGCTTTGTTGGTAATATTCTGCAAAATAAATTTTACGCCTCGTGTTACATCTTGCTGTTAGATACACGCTCTAAACGCCAAAGCACACCTACCTGTGGCGCTGCTATGCTACTTTAGGTGCAACTGGTGCCGAAACCTCGCTGCTTTTAACTGCACACTGCATGGAATAATCCTCACCCTAGTCACGCTGCAGATGGGCATGACACTCGTAATAGTATTTGCATAACATTGTTATGATTAAACCGCAACCACAAAATGTCCGTAAGCTTCCACAAAAACCGATTAGTCAGTAGTCACCAATCCGTTGGCTGATGGTTTATTTTTATGTGCTTTGGAGTAAGAATATTTTGGTGAAACTAGTTGGCTATCAACAGCCTACTTGTCTCTGTGTCAAGATGGAATTCTTGGTTGGAACCATTTCGCTTTCATGTGAACTGCATTCACTTTCGTGGAGCTGTTTTCGTTCACGTGGCGTCGGCGCAATGGTGTACGGAAATGGTGTTTCACTTTACATGTGCAGTGCTGTGGAAGTTGCATGGTTAGCACAGAATATTCGACAAAGCAGTATACGTGTGTGATTGCATCTACAGTGGCGTTTAGTTGTCTCTAGTAAATAATAACGTTAGTTCATATTTAACGATATTCACAAGCTTGTGTTGGATTTGATAGAGTTAATCATAGCAACTTAATCTTCAAAACAACGAAAAATCACCATGCAAGATAGACATTTACGTGGCCCCCAACTTTTTCCTTGGTCATGCAGTGCACACCCCCCACACTTTTTAATTCTAGAATCGCCACTGGTAACGTATTTTGTTTGGGACACCACTTCTCAAATCACAAAATGACAAGATATATCAAAATTTTGTTAAAATTTGGCGAGCCATGAACCCCTGCTACGCCTATGCTCCACATAGCCGAGCTTACACTTCAAACTGTAACGAAAACTTGCGAATGTTCTTATAAACCAGTGGTTCTCAACTCTTTTGGTCCATAGACCATCTTTTTTAAAAAATATCCGGTGGACCACTTTGCTATTTTGACACCTCATGAACAACTAGTCAAACACAAGAACCTAAAAATGGTTTTACATAATTTATTGTACAGTAAAGGTTACAATTTTCAGGAGCGTGTATCAACGATTTGTGGAACCTCTTGCGGCCCACTACAAATATCGACGACGGAGCCGTTTGTCAGCAGCCGGTGTGGACCATGAATATACTACAGAGTCGACCTTCTTTGCTTTAATGTGCCCCAAATTGTCGACTTATGTTTCATCATGTTCTGATTCTTAACTGAAAAAAACCCTCAACTATCCTTGCGATGGTAAGACATATTTCGTTTGTGTCGGGAGTACCTGGCCGACAACCAGGGAGAAACCGGGCAATTGCCCACCGGAAATTTTGAAAAAAATTGTGAAAGCGTCAATAATTTTTTTAGTTGTTAGGTACAACAACGAGCTACAATAATTTTCCCCCCGAATATTCCAGCTGGTTGCGGCCCTGGGGAATACCCACTCTTTTTTGTGAACGTTACTGACAACAGCGATGTATCGTGATTTTGGCATACTGTGACATGCCCAAAGCTGTGTATTTGTAACTGCGAATTTCCGTGAAATGAGCGCACTAGTATTCATAAAGTTACAACAGCTCGTAAATAACTGAATTTTAAAGCAAAGGTTTGCACCGAGTTTAGACATGAATTCTTTTAGAACAAGAGTTAAAAGGTGACGTGAAAGAGATTATAATTTTGGAACCGAATGAAACACAGGCTTTTTCGTGCGGAACTCCGTTTGATTATAAATACGGCTATTCTTGTTCCTCCCAGTCACAATCTTTTGAAACGTTTTGTCAAAACAACGAAATAGCATCCACAGTGCTACAGCCATTTGCATTTTTTTATGCAATTTATAAAACGGTTTGGCAACATACACTACAAAGTGATCCTGGCTCCATGCACTTAATCGTGAAGTGCTTCTGACATTATATACCATCAGGAAATCGTTGCTGTATCCAACATAACATAATCCGTTAAAACACGATTCAACATAACAAAAGTTTGACATAACATACTCTGAACACGGTTTCATTCATGATTCGTGCGCTGGTGAATGTCTGGCATAACTGTATGCACTCAATCGCAATCGTTTCTTGACAGATATTTCCGTGAGCTTGTTACTCGGCGAATTTCTGTGAGCCCTTTTTGAGTCCTTACCACGTTCTAGAAACTAACTGATCAACAATACGTTTTCAATGATCTTCAGCCTACCCGACCGGTCTCCACACAATATTAATGCAAATAAAAATCAGTGTTTGTCAAATCGGCTCGGCCACTCATAATCGTTCTTTCTGCTAACACAAACATTGAAATTGACACGTTCTAAGAATACAGAAGAAATATTGCACTTGGTTAAATCAGTCCTTACGAAATTACGATTTGGGTGAGCAACTGCCAATACGCGTGAAGTATATTTGTAGCGATCACAATCCTGCCAATACAGTATTTCGAGTCACCTTTGCTGAGAGTTGTGGAGAAATGGTAAAAGTTGTGGAGGATAGGTAAAACCAACTGTTGTTTCAACATCATCTGGCAGCTGGTTTTGACGCAGTAGTGGTAAAGTGGTACTGTAGAACTTCTACGAGAGAGGATGATCGCCTTAAAAAATTTTCCGAAGCAAGCTCAGGCGAGGGTTAAGGCTAAGGGCACTAAGTTGCCTAGCCATCATGTAGATTGGAGACCATTCTTCGCATCCGTACATTTTTGCAAGGAAGACGTGGCTATTAATTTGGGTTCAAGTTAATCTGCAGGAATTGCCAGAGCGGACAAAGTATTTTCCACTTGCTTATCGGTCCCACACGCATAGACTGATTGACTTGCATGGCTGAAGAGTTGTCCGTCTGCAAAGACTACAGTATTCTGATGCATTGGTGGGGCTCGCCAGCCGTCACCACTCCTGGCCAGAATTGACCTGACCTGGGAAATATAATGATTAGCGGGCATGCAGTTTCACCAAAACTGGAAAACTCCCGAAGTGCAACCCCATCACCTTTTCCAGTTGGCCCTCATGCTCAGGACCGCCCAGCTTGGTGATTAAATAGTAGGTTTTGTTATTTGCTACTTTCCCATTAAGACTCAGTGTTTTTGTACGTCACAATGGTATTCAGTCTCAGTTTTTCACACCACCGTTGCATGTTTGCGAATCAAGGTCGTCGCATTTCTTAAGAAATAGTTTGAATGTAAGAAATGTCCTTGATCTGTTGATTTTCTTCTTATTACAGTTATTAAATTCCCAGCATTGCAAAGAACTTAATACTTAGCGTAGCTAATAAATCATTTTCGATTGTTGCAAAGCATTTATGGTCCATCACGACATAGTTTATATAAACACAAAATGCCCAAACCTTTAACTTGATAAACAAACTCACGAAAATCACTGAAATACAGTAAATTGTAAAAGCATCTGAATCACTTTTTTGCGGGAAAACATTTTATGTTATTTCATGACGAGAATCTGTCGTGGAGTTGTTTGCTCAGCGTCATGAGAGTGTCGACGAAAATCGCTCATATTTGTATTAAATAATAAAAATTTGTTAGTATTATCTTTTTTAATCGTTTGTTGAAGATTGTTTTCGATTGTGAAAGAATTGCAATCGATTGTTAAAAAAAATTTTGGCGTTAGTGTCGGTCAGGGCCCCTTACTGGTCGGATGTGTTTTCGAGCTCTGAAAAGTGATTCTTGAAATAGGAAAGTTCTAGCAGGAAAATCTCCCTTAAAACCCAGTTTAAAGTAACGTTAAGCACGGAATTAGGAAGAATCTTTTGGAAGCTTTAATTAATTTTAATAACAATCAGACCTAGTTGACAGGCTAGTAACTGTGATGGAAGTATTGGATTCAGTTTGAACAAAATGTAACGAGGTATGAGTAAAGAAAGAAGGCCTAACAAGAGGTCGAACCACCTGAAGGTTAGTGCAAAGCATTTTTGAATGATGCAATATTTGAAAGTTACGCTTGTGTGACATGCGGTAGGCTTAATTCAACCCCAAACGTGTTTTTGTGTGCCTAATACAGCCAACAGATCATCCCACATATTTGTTAGGAGTAGATGGAGTTGCATTTAAAGCAAACATATTTTTGTACTTAAGTGCTTGTCAACTGCTAAATATGAAGTCAAGCATTGGGTCAAGGAAAAGAGTGGTTCAAACATCAGAGCAGAACCGTGGCTAGAAAGTTTTCAATAGGGGGGCTTTGCGTTTGTGCGGGGGGGCTTGACATTCCAAAATTGACAAAAACTCAACTGATTTATAGTGTTTCACGTTTCAATTTGGGGGAGCTTGGAGTTTTGTTTGGGGAGGTTAGGCCCACCAAAGCCTCCCCTTGGCGACGGGACTGCATCAGAGTGCTTGTGGAAGTAGAAAGCCAGCATTTACGAATATTTGATTGCGTTGATTTTTACGTAAACTGGCGAAAGGTATGGGTTTTATCAGCAAACACAATGCCTTATAAGTCTAAAAGAGTTGTGAATCTGTAATCTTCGAAAACTGATCATTGCTTAGCCTATATTAAATCCACTGTTTTATCCTTTCCATGTTCCTGCAAGTCCATTGCACTTTCATAACTACCTAAAATTCGCTTCATTTTGAGAGATTGCAACCAACTGAAATTTAAATAAACCCGATCATAAAAAGCTTGGTGACAGCAAATGCAAACAAACCAAAACTAAGTGCTTAACTTAATCCACTGCTCGCGACCTGTTCAATGTCTACGCGAGATCTCCCTGCAGCTTCGCTCAATGCCCACTGAAGTACGGCCTTTCTCTCCAGACAAAGCTATTAATAAATATTGATAAGCAGACAGCTGCTGATAAGGCCTCATCTGAATCAGAGGCCCGAGCAGCCACTTGCATATTAACTGCGAGCGCAAAAAGCCATTAGCCTAAGATTCCGACAGATTTCAACGAAGTAGAACAAAAAGCTTTCGGCTCCGTTATCCCTTTGTTTGTGGTGGCAACATGAGAAGAAACCAGAATTTATCAGCGAGAAAATGTTTAAATATTTTTGTAGATTTTTTGTATGAAATCTAGCGATTGGTTAACAAAACACGCAACCATCTAAACCGCAGGATTTTCATCCCATTTGCTGGGAGGGTTTTTATCAGTTTTATTTACAAAAATATATTGTTTCGATTGCAAAAGAAAAAAATGGCCATTAGATTACAGTAGCTATATCGAACTAAACGCGTAACAAACAAGTACATCAGAAAGCCTTGAGGAATATCAAATTTATCAAATGCAGGCAGAATTTGAGTTGACTGGATATTTCCCAAGTACAGGTATCAAAATGCAACGAACGTTTCGATTGGTTTTATAGACATCAGTCTTTAGGGTTGATTTAAACCAATTCTTTATCCCCCCTATGCAAATAATTGAACCATTCCTCAGTCTTGGGCTGACCTCTATTCATTTTACTTCAAAATATTTCAGTGTGTCAGTTGTTTGGTTGAGTCAAGCTCTCGGCGTTTTACGAAATCCACGTTTTACAAAATCTTGCTTCATTACCACAAGCTTGTGCTACTATCTTGAAAGAGCTCCGAAACTGATGGTAGCAACGTAGCAAACAAAGGGGTTTTCAACGTTTGTGGACAAGAAAAAATTTCAGCTCGTTTTATGCGCACATATAAAATGGTGTTTTTAAGCGCTTCTCTGGTTGAGCAAGAAAACTCTTAAAAAATAAAACAGGCTACGTCATTCACAACAGCCCAGTAGCGGTGGCCAGCAGTTATCAGCTGAGCAAGCCGCAGACGATTGCTTGGCTCAAAAATGTTTGCTTGAGTCATCGCCGGGTTGCTTGCAGCTAGCCGTTCCGTAATTGCGTTAGTTTTGCTTTTCCGCTGCGGTGAAACCAGCATCATGGTCATAGCGTGTGTTTGAAACTACAGCTCGGGTACTTTCTCTACGGCTTGCTTTAGTCAATTATCTTTTCACTCGTGAGCTTTTGCTTGCAAATTACAGGACTGAAGATGCGTAAATTACGTGAAATCGATTTTCTATTAAAACAATGTGTGATTTCATTTAACTTCGTCATCTTCTGGAGATTCACTGTTGGGATGTGGATATGTGCAAGTCGAATCATCACAAAGTTATGAAAGCAGAGCACGACATGCAGACTCCTCAAAAGGTCACAGCAAACCCAAAGCCTTCAATTCTCTACAAGATGGTCTGTACGATTATCCTTATCACTATGAAAGAATTTGTTGATTATCATCTTTTATTTGCGTTAGAGTTTCTAGATATCCCTAGTCAAGGTCCGTGTCAAATGGGTTAGTAAAGGAACACGTCAAAACATTGATACGAAACAGTCCGCGAAGAAAGTGTGTGCGTGCACGGATAATGATGAATTGTTATGTAAGTGGTCGGACCGTGACCCTCATATCGAAAAGCCATGGCCATTGGAGCTTATTATCTACGAAAATCTCGAATGTCGAACGCTTTACAAAACATTGCTGCCGACGTTGTAGTTTTTTGAGATAGTGGTTTCATGGGACCTTGGGGAGGATGACAAGGCCTTCAAGTGACCCTCCCTATTGCGGCATTTCTGAAATGCTTACTAAACTCGTCGCTATGAGAGCAGCCACTTCTACAGTCTGCGCGGGCTGGATAGTAATACGCCCTTTTTGAGGCGCTGCAGCACTGCTGCCGAAGATGACCCAAGATTCAACATACTGCATCTGAACATCGAGGGTCTCACCGCAAATACGATCAGCGTCATCGAGCAGGTAGCCTATAACAACAAAGCATTCATCATCGTCCTACAGGAGAACCACTGCACAACTGTAAACGGACTAGTGATTCCCAACTTTTCACTAGCTGAGTCAGTCCTGAGCAGGAAGCATGGCCTTGCAGCCAGTAACCTTAAGCTGCACAACCCAAAGGGAGTAGACAGTTTCTTCTCTCAACGATGGAACGTCGGCACCAAACCGGACCTGGGCTTCGCGAGCGTCGGCCAGGACAACCGACTGGCTGAGAGACGTGTTGTGTTCTGGGAAACTTCCGCGGTCACAACACCGACACATTCTCATCACGCCACGCTCCAAATCCCTGCCTTTGGCGATCCGGTTAAGCGTTGGAAACTTTGCAAGCATTTTTGCCTTCTTACCAGAGCTGCGGAGCCGTCGTAAAATTACACAGCTCCAGCTATGGAGCTCTTCGTTTTATGAACATGGCTCTGGCTCCGGCTCCAGCTCTGGAGCTCTTCGTTTTATGAACATGACTCCGGCTCAAGCTCCGGAGCTCTTGGTTTTCAAGTGTGGCTCCGACTCTCTCTATTTTCGTGGCTCGTTTTCACACATTAATATTTTCAATTGTCTTTGTGTGCCTCAAGTTGAATGGGAAATGAATTAAATCAAGTACACAAAACTAAGAGAATATACCACACTTTTTCGAGTATTTTAATCTGGTAGTTCTTTACAAGCAGCGTTCTTACCATGAGGAAATCAGCGAAAAAACAACAATCACAAGTTCAGACGACTCAAGAACAGGTACTAGCAGAAACGTAACTCAAGATAACGATAATATAAACAATTTCTGGAAAGGCAGTCGCCGGTTTTGCCGTCAGTGCCTGAGGACCTTTTATTATTTCTTACGACCAGAATAAAGAAAATGGCTGTTTGGAAAACTACATTTGTGTCCGAGCATTTAAACACAGACTAGTTCCAATTAGTCCCAATTGACCAAGCGTTTTGCACTCGTTGCATGCTTTGCCTGATGCAGTCTTGGTGATTCCAGCTAACAGCGCTGCCCGGGCAAACCATGCAAAGAGCATAAAACACACAGTCGTTTACCGCTTTCATGTGTTCTTTCAAACATGCACACATTTGCAATAACACAAATGCGAAGATGTGTTTAAAGCCCTTTGTTCAAAGAAATAGCATTATCTTCTGGCGAGAGATCCTTCTTGCAAGAAATTCACTTTTGACTTTTTAAAAATAGCTGAAAATTCTGATTTCTTATCTCTTGCACTCATAATAAGCAGTGATGAATCGTAAATTAAAATCCAATTTAACCCGTAAAGCTTAGGAGAGAATAAGACTGGTTTACTGTGCTGAAAACAGAATTTGTTTCCACAGATGAAAACTTTAAGAAAAGTCCACATTTGTTTACATTGCTCTTTTATACCCTCCTGATAATGCATTGCTATGCAAAGCATTGCCAGTTCGCTACCAGTTAGCTATAACTTTCATGTTATGCTACTGCTTGTAAACTTAATGTTTTCTAATGAACTTTGCCAGTAATCTTGTAAACCTTGCTAGTAAGCAGGGGTGTAGCGGGGCGGGAACGCGTCGGAAAGGTGTTCCCCTACGTTTTTCATGTTTTGCTTTAAAATGAGTTCGGAGCTGTGTTAAAATGGCTAGTTTTTTGGGTGCGTTTCCACACCTTATTTGCTAGCACTACACTCCTGCTAGTAAGCCTAAAGGTTTCTAATAAATAGTTTATAATGGCGTGTCGTGCATTTCACGATTAAATCTGCAATGGTATCATATCTTAATCCTACTCCCTGCTCGTTCTGACTAGAAAGCAAGAGTTAACGTTTTTCTTACTTCTATAACAGTGGTTCTCAACCATTTCGCTGAAGGGAGCGAAATTCAGACCTATGATTTTGTTAGAGAGCCGCACTAAAAAATTTTACCACAAGTCAATTGACAGGTTTTGTTTTATTGCACCAACGAAGTCTGTTACACAAAATATTAGAGGTGTTACTGAAAGACTGCTAAGAGCCGCACAAAGAATGCTTGAGAGTAGAATTCGGCTCTCAGAACAGTGTTTGAGAACCATTGTTCAACAAGTAACACCACGCCTATCAGCTACGATGTCACAGCCTTGGCGATTATTAAACCAAAGAAACACCAAAGACTTGCAGATCCATTGTTGCAGTCTGGTGTCGTAACGCGTAACAATCGCGTTTAGTGTGCTATAAACATTGCTTTAGGCAATGTAAGTCTATGTGGTAAAACCATTAGTATCTGGGGAGGGACCTGGAGCCGGAGCTATTGTTGTGGAGGCTTTGCTCCACAACATGCTTACTGAGAAGAACATTGATTACGCTGAGGACGAAAGAAGTCATTGAGTTGTCGGTTTTCGCAGTGCGATCGAACACCAGAAAGAAGGTAACACATGCGAAACATCTCTAAAGAAGCAAACGAGTAAAGTGTTGACAAGCATGCAAATGAATTAAGTGGGAATTATGTACAAGAACAAGAAATTCAGTAGCTAGCCACTTGCAGAAGAACAATTAAAAGCGCGAAATGAAAAGGAACTTTTAGAGCGACGAAACAAGAAGTGATTATTAAAATGAAAGAAACAAAGGACGGCGAAAACAGCGCAAAACATTAAAATGAGGAAAACTGCTGGATGAGGCATAAAAACATGTTGTGATGCAGCGATTGAGACTATGTTGAATTGAATTTTTACAATGCAAAGTTGTGTGTTAGCTCTGTTGACGAAACTTCGTTTCTCAAGCGCATATGCTGAAGGAAGTGAGCTATGCACTGGTGAGGAAAACGGATACAAAATAACGGAATTCAGAGAGACACCTCGTCCATCACAAAAGCAATAGGAGTCCCGCGACGCAAGACCAGCATGTTTGGAAACCGGAGACCAACATTAAAAAACGTGAAAAGGAACGAAATTGTACAGAGCATTGAGCGTGCACAAGAAGTGAACAAGCTTCTTGAAGGACCAACACGATCACATGATCGGTGGCAAAACTACGTCATAGAAGGAAGAGAAAGCCAAGAGTCATTTGAAGGAATTGTCGAACGCTGGCTATTCAGCAAATGACAATAACGACACGATGTCACATGATATAACAAACTTATAAGAAAACGTCAGTCAAGTGCAGGTGTCGCCTTGAGATGACTACGAATGATACGCCAAAACTGAATGTGGGATCTCGGTGTGAGTGATTGCGAAATACGCTGTAACGTTATGCTTTGATGACGTGTATTATTTAAAGAGAGAGAAAATAAGTTAAAACAGGAGTGCCACGACATGGTGTATGACGGTGATGGGCAAAAGTTGGCGTAGAAATTCACACGCAACAAAAATTATTATGTTTTGAAAACGTTAATACGAAATTTACATTTTTTCCATGTATTTATAGCAGTGCGTACAAGAATGGTGAGCACCGAGCGCACAGTATAAAAGGAGATGCGCTGATACAGACGGGGTCAGTCTTTGACCATCCCCTAGGCAGAAAAACTCGTGACTACACTCGACTCTTGTTGCATCCAGACATGCCTCTGAACTTCGGTGACGGGGAGGGCTGGATTGGGAGAGTTTGGTGATGTTGTTATTAACTGTACGGATAGCTACAGTACATACGCAAGTGGTCCGGCAGCACGAGTTCTAGCCAAATTCAGCCAGCCTCGGCTAGCAGGGATTGTGCGAAAGGTGCATCTATTCTGGCCCAAGTGCACCTAACATTTGCGGAGATCTGTGTCTTGTCTTGCAGAAGATTGACTTCTAGGGGATATGAAGAATGGTTCTAAACTGTTCTTACATGTTCTCTTGCATGCATTCTTGAGCTGTACACAGAGCAGCTCGATCACTTTCCAAAGCAACGAAAGTTGAGAATCTTGTGACTAAAATTTTCGGGAACAATTACGAAAGACCTGCGGCAGTTGCAATTTGGTGGCACGAACTGACACGGAAGTGCAGTTGGCAAAAAGAAAACTAAATTCAGACGTCTCTTGGATGAGAGAGGTTTCATCTGTGAAAAAAGAGATCGATCTTTCGAATTTGAGACGCAAAACAATTTGGGAAACAATCTTTTAAGACAATTTGTACCAGCGTAAATATGAGATTAACTATGTGCTCATTGCGTGTGTATGGATTATGCGTAAGTACTGAGTGTTCTCATTGTAGTAATACCGTTGGACTTACCAATAAAACAAGCATACATTTTAATTTAAAAAGAGTGACCCCGATGCTTGATCATTAAGATTAAAGCATTGTAAGTTGCTCTACGACTCTTTTCGTGAACAGATTGAAATTAGAACTCACAACGGGATGGTGTGCTTTGTCACTTACCTTTTTGGCCACAGGCCGGGAAAATTGGACATAAAATTACCTCTCAAATGGCCATAGCTCCGGCTCTGGTCCTAAATTTTAAACTGAGCTCCGGCTCCAGATCCTTCTGATTTTTAATGTGAGTTCCGGCTCCAGGCAAAATGCCAAGCTCCGGCGCTCCGGCTCCGGGATCCGACTCCTGCTCCGCAACCCCGCTTCTTACAGGAGAATCCGTTGAGAGATTGCCATCTCCGGACACATCAAATATCGAGAGGGCTTACCAAGAATTTTGCGAGAGCCTACTATCTGCGTCTAAACAATGTATCCCACGCGGCCCTAGCAAGAACTATGCGCCATGTTGGGACAAAGCGAGACCCTTCATAAACTCTTCCTCTAATCCTTCGAGTCCCAGTGAAGACTGACTATGACAGAGCCGCTTGTCCCTACCTTCACGACTCGAACAAACGACGAGGAATCGATGGGAAAAACCTGTCAATTCCATCGACTTCTCGCACTCCAGCCGCA
>JGI24022J15233_10003348_pt1 | contig 15847 bp, 8 predicted proteins | sample Ectturendosymbi2_FD_15233 | JGI IMG/M metagenome (IMG submission 15233)
AACATGCGCGCTCAAGCAGCTCGGTGAGACACTCACGGTCGTGCTTGAGTGATTTATGGGATTCCCAATCCAACGCGAATCCGATAACAATGCAGTGTAAAGAGGGTAACTGCTTCATGTTTACATGTTACAACACAATACGTCGCAACTAAAACTCTCAACAACAGAAACCGGGAAACTTTGCAGGCGATCTCGGGTTGGCCAAAACTTACGAAAAGCTAAACAAATTCCAAATGTCGTCACTCAAGTTTCCAATCGGACCAGACGTCGCCGGTGTATGACTCCTATATTAGAACTGGCGCCATATACACGACAAATATCGGCATTTAAGTACAGAACGAAACCTTATTAAAGCTTGTCGGTTTTCAGTTTGAGCCAGACTTCACTGACTTTTATTTCACAAACAGTGGGAAGCGTTGATTAACGCAATGCCAGTGAAGCAGAAGTACAAATGACATTCGCCTCAAACGCACGCATTAAACCCCAACACGGCACCGACGCAACCCTCAGGCGTACGTGCAGTGAGTTTCTAATCACGCCCCCCCAACTACTTTTCATTCATAACAGTAACGCAATCCGAAACATCCACATTCAAAAACCTTAATTAATCCAGAAACAAGAAAACGAGCATTCACCAAATGGCAAAACAATGTCCAGAGAAATGGCTGCGAAAGCAATGCTGCGTGAGATCATCGGCAGAACGATAATTACTCCATGCAATAAAAGACATCAGCAAAATGTCCCTGTTAAAAACTTCATCTAAATCGGTTTTATTCTTCTGAAATTACATGTGATATTCAAGTTGTTCGCACAAGACTGATGCGAACTGAGAAGTAAAGTGCTTGTACTAAACACAACTTTCACATCCATAGCACGCTTCGCATGTTGTTGTGGGAAAGAGCACAATAGGTACATAAAACTACACCAGAAGTTTCAGTATCTCTCCTCTGACAAACAACAATTCAATTACTCCTGATTTTTTGAGAGTTCTCATTTCGTCTGCGGATAACGAATCCCTTTTCACTCAAACATACCACTAGTGTACTTGTTCACCTTTCACGAGAGAGAAATCCCAACCGTGAAAATATGCCACTAAATCAAGAAAGGACAAAACATTTTCCAACACTGAAACTCCCCTAACGGTCGCATAACCAGCTGCACCTCCATGGACAGTGAATGCGGCGTGCTTGGGGTGGATGTAATCAGTAAGCGACCACAAGCGAATGCTTAGGCCTTGCTCTTAGCGAGCGGAAAGAAAGTGAAAAACTGCGTAGTAGTTCGCTTTAAATATTAAACAAAGTGAACGATTGCACGTTTTAAATTGCTGAAATGACTGCGTAGCAAATTCTTTAGGGAAGCCTTTACCGATTTTTTTGTGCGGAATATAAAAATCTGACATTTGAAGCAACAAGACCAGCTCGACCAAGCAAAAGCAAAAGCTGCCCTCGGCAAGCCGCCGCTCCTGCGCACAAGCTGCCCCCGGCAAGCCGCCGCTCCTGCGCACAAGCTGCCCCCGGCAAGCCGCCGCTCCTGCGCACGCTACAGAGCTTGTGAAACAAACAGTCGAACGCAAGAAAAAAAAGGGTGAGGAGCAGGATGTTAACGAAACAGCAATGCTGCAAAATAAAGAAAAAAGTGGATTGCGATAATGACACACACAACTAACCTGCACTTCCACAACAGATTCCTCGTGATTTGAGTTGCTTGCAGCAAGGTCTTCGTCACCCTGAAATATAAATAGCGGTTGCCGAGAAAATTACTGACGACTGGCATGACGTTTAAATCACCTGACGCAGTATAACCAGCAGCTTCTGCTTTAACAGCAACGCTATGACGCAGCACACCTGATACTTTACCTCCGAGCGTATAATGGTGGAAGCTATTTCAGCCGTGGGTGTTCGTTTTGTTTTTTCACCAAACACTGCGGATGGCAGCGTAGCAATTTCCAACTGGCAGACACGCATCAGAAGACAGATATTTCCAGCTCTTATCACTCACGAACAATATCTTAACACCTAGGTTTAATTAAAGTGAACAGAAAAGTAATACAGGTTTAAGTGTTATCAGCAAGCGCTTCTTTTCTTTTATCAGTTCTTTTATAACCGAAGCCTTGGGCAAAAACTCAAGAGTGAAATGCCACCACGTAACAATTTCGGGTTACGCCGCTGAAAGAAAGTGCTTCGAATGGTAAAAATAAGGCAAGTATGATGAAAACGCCTTAATTTCAAACAGTTTGAAGTCTATCACCATGTCCGAATTGTAAAACTTAATTTTTAGCAAATCGTAAAAATACATGACGCTAGTTTTTGAGTCTCAGCAAGATAAGCATGGTTCCATTCAACACTGAATTTCCGGTGATATCGGTAATAGTTTCATACGCACAACTCTGACTTTGCTTTCGCGATGCACTGAAAAATCTCTGAACAAATGGCAATATATGCGCTCCCATCTACTGTCCGCGAAATGTTTTGACTGCCGCGTGTGCGCACTGTCCACAACACAGTTGCCCCTCGGCTTGCAGCCATCTGCGCTCGTGCGTTTCAGCTAGACCAGCTGTACTTCAAAACGCGCCACCACTGAGATAGGATGTTGCAGCGACGTTACCCAAGAAGTATGTTTCATTTAGCAACGTTGAACGGTTATATAATTACTCACTCCTTGACTGATTCAAATTACAAACAAAAGGGCTAATGGTCCATGCACCGGTACACCTTGATTTGTAGATAGCGCTAAGGCTGGCGTCTCATGGTCAGTTGACGTTCACTCTGAGCAAAGTTTTTGTGGTCGGTCGTCACAAAACACCAGAGAAAAAAATATAAAGCACAATTGTATTTTTTCTCGCCTATTTATATTAAGGCTCACTACCCTTCACCCTGTCACCTGCATTACCTTTCGTTGTAACCCCAACAGCTTGCATGGCTGAATTTCAAGCTTCAAAAAATCTTAATTTTGTACATATCGCTTCCCAACTTTCGTATGCAGCATACCCTTGACATTAAGTAAAAGTTTACCTGCTGCATAAATACACCAGCCTCATCTCTCTTACGAAGAAGGGTAAATTAACGATCAGATTGATTTTAAGTGTGGCAGACACAAGAATCAACAAACATGAAGTAACTTACTTTGGACTATTTTTCTAAGTATAAAGTTGTTGCGTGTAAGAACTAAAAAACTTGTGTATCTGTCAAAAAGAATCACAACAACAAGATAATAAACTCGATTTGAATACGGATATACAACTAAGTGACTTCAGAACCACATCAAAATGATGTGACGTTAAGCATGCATCTGTCGATTTACATGGATCGATAGTACAATACAATTATTTTCAACTCCGCAGACTGTTTCATTCACGTTAAGGAATTCAACAGATTTAATCAAAGGTTTCACTGAAGACCACAAGAAACGATGCCAAAAAATTAGCAGCGAAATGCAAACGTTTGCCTACAACGTCCTGTCACGGAGTGAAATAAGACTGGCAAGAAAAGCCGTCACTCACCATCCAAAGCGATTTGATTACGTTTATTTTACACATTGGGCATGTCTGTCGCGACTCCAGCCAAGGATCGACACATTTCTTGTGATAATAATGTCTGAAAAAAAATGGTAGGAAGTGCGTTATTACGGAGCCCGAAGGCACTAGGATAAAAAAACTATGGTTTTGAAGCTCAGCTGTTGAAAATAGACCGTGAAATGTGCGGAAGCGAAAAGCTCTGGACACTTTACAGCAAACCGAGCGTTGATCTACGACCCAACATAACAATTGGCTGCTGCGCACTTACGCCAACTAACGTATTAATGTTACGTCAGAACGTTGCAAACCGAGAATTACGTTGTATTCAGCTTGTGTTTGACAGAGCGACTCACCCACACGGCAATTCTCGAATCACTTCACCAGCTTTGTATATTTCAATACACACAGCGCACAGCACATCTGCAGAGAGCGCCTCGTCTCCAGCCTTCACAGTTCTGGTGGTGAGTTTTGCAATAGCTTTGCGTGTCATACTTCGGCGCTGACGCTGATGAAAACAAACAAAAACAACCATTAAATTATTCCATCCCAGTCCAACATGCACGTTCACGCCAAACTTCAAAACCAAAACAAAGAGTACTTATTTAAACAAAATCATGTTGGACGTTTCAACAGGAGGCAGGAAACGAATACGGTTGTTTACAAAACGTTCATAAGCCCAAAAAAATTCTTGCGTTGTCATTTCTGATTCAACTTCGCGAGAATTCCAGCTTGAACTGCGATCCAAGAAAAAGAAATGTAACATGATCAAGTAAAAATACGGATTAACTATATTTAACGAATGTGAGTTCGTAATTCTGCAGCAGCACTATATTCTTTAAAGCCTTGCCTAAGACTATTGCATGCGTATTCAAATGCTCCTAACTAAATTCATGCGCAAAAGGGCGTTTCCACATCTGTCTTTAACAACAAAACGCAATAGGTTACTGTATAGGCAGACCACGTCACTGATCAACATGTAGGCGGCATTACGCCGATGCCTTAGAAGAAACTGGTTATTCATTTTACCCATCTGCCAGATTTTATTTCAAATTTATGCCAACGCAACATTTAAATGCTTCTAAAGGAGGTACAGTTCAGAGCAAGTTGTTTCCGCGAAATATGAGCGTTTGCGTTCAAACGTCTAAATCGCTAAATAAATCCTATCACTTGGTTGTGTTTCGAATCAACCGTAATTGTTACAAAAGTGGAAAAATTGACGACCGTACGAAACGACAATTATTGTTCACCGGCAGAATGAAGAGGGTTTGGTGAAATAAACACAAAAAAAACTCCAAGAAACAAAGTCGGCAACTCATCTCTTGACTTTTCTAAATCTGAAGTCCACAGGCGACCAAAGGACTCGTGAAGAAGTTTGAGGGGGTCTATGAATCTTTCAGTGATGTAGATGGATATGAAAACTTACTATTTTAAATGACATAAAATTTCACAGGTATTTTTTCAGTATACAGATATGTTTATAATTGACAACCTCGTTATGTAGCACATCCACAAACCATTTCCGAAAATCCTGTGTTAATCAATACCTGTATCTGGCGTTATGAAAAGAAGTTTTTGAAATTCAAATTGCGAAGTACGGGGCCCGCATGATAAAAATTTGTTTTGAAGTGGTTTGTAGCCAGCAAAGGCCTGGAAACCACCAATATAAAACGACAACTGTATGTGCCGGTGTCTATCAATTAGGGCATGGATCTCCAAACTTTTTTGTCAGAGGGCCACATTAGCTAATTCACAACAATTCAAGGGCCGGACATCTTACGTTGGCCCAAAACTGCATCTGCGCAGGGAAACTTACATATACAAATTTTGTGTACTGTACCACCAAAAAGGGGATTTTTTGTTTGTGCGTAGAAAACGTCATGCGCGTGTTAGATCCGTTTTTTCTTCATGTCAAGTCATGGTGTAGGAAGACTCCTCACATATAAGGTATCGGTAGTCATATCTGGCCAAACAGGATTTGCATTTGAAAATTACAATGAAATTAAGGTGTCCAAAATTTGCTACATATCAGATAACCATGGGTAGTATAGTACATAAATTTCGTATACAAAGGCTTTCAAGGACATTTTTGTAAAACAACTCTGGCACCATTCCATTTGTCTCTGAAAATCAGGAAAAGTCTTGGAAGCACAGGTTTCTAACATTTTTCTAAGAATATGAAATCAACAAAAAAGCCTTTGGGTAGTGGACCACCCAGGATTCCTGAGCAGGGACATTCGGCAGGACCGCCGTAACTTCGCAACAGGGAGATCTGATACTGACACATCAAATTCACTCACAGATGGTTTCAACAAAACTTTAAATGCTACTGCTGGTGGGATCTTTCCCTTTCAATAAATAGACTATTTGGGTACACAGTCTCTTCAACACAAGTTATACAATTGCATATAATAAGACCAACTTGGGGTACAATTGCATTTGTAACAAACTTCGTGTACAAGAAGGCAACCCTTCATAATATGATCACGATTGCCGTTTAACTCACCTGGCCTCTGGTGTGCGCCTGTATAATTCGAAAGCGTTGTATGTAATAAAAGACAAGCCAAGCAAGTGATACCAGCATTAAAATCATGAAAGAAACAGCAACAAATATTATTGACGTCCTTTGCAATCCCAATCTGCAATAACAAACAAGCATAAAGCAAAATCTACAAGATTGTGTGAGTTCGGAAGCAACTTCAAATTAAAGGTATCGCATGGGAAAAGTTTCAAAATACAACCTTCATTATAAATATGGTTGCGATATAACGCGAAGCTAGCAGCGAGAGCAACGACACACAATCGAGCCATTCGCTCCACCCCAAGAACTTTTGGACGTTAAAACTATAGATCGAGTGATGCATGCAGAAAAATAAAAAATTCTGCAATTATTGCTGATCGAATTCTGCCGGCAAGAAGAATACTCAAAGAACTCGACCGTTTTTCAAAATGCCCCGCTAATGTGTCCAGGTCAGGCGCGAATTTACTATTAGGCTAAAAAGGCTTAAGCCTAGGCCCCCAATTTTGTGGGCCCCTAAATTTTGGGAATAAGCACAATTTCTAGCATTTTTGTAAGCAACTATATTTGTAGTTATGTTTGGGTTCAACGCACGTTTTATGGCGTTAGATTTGGTTATGGTTATGTGTAATGCGTGGAACAAAACGCCTGAATCCATTTTTTTAGATTACACGAGGCCAGTGAGGTACTTTCGTTCAGCTCGGGTCTCACTCTTGTTGCTTATTATGAGTAAGATTCAGGGTACAGGTGCTTCACTCAGAGCCCTCTCTTGACACGTGATAACCGTGCAATTGCACAGGGCGCTCAATAAATATGCAATGGGAGTGTGGTCAGATAACTTCACCGCTGCCTTTTTCGTTAGTTTTATTGTGATTGCTTTTGTTCCTGACATCGACGGAATTCAAAATGAAGTAATACGTTTATGAATTGGAACAACTTGTTCAGTGAACACAACGAGCACTTGTAGTGCTAATTTGTATAACATCAGTGGTCGCAAACATTCCAAAAGGGGCCCCAATTTAAGAAAGCCCAGGGCCCCAAAAATGAAAATTCGCCTCTGGTCCAGGTGTTTTAAATCGGATCATAACTGTAAAAACAAAGCCATTTGGTTTCCATACAGATTGCGCACAAACGCTTAAATGCAAATTTCCCTTTGCGCATTTTGGTTTTGGCATCTCAAACCCTTTCAACAGTTCCAAGAACGATTCTCATATCTTTCAGTAATGGCGACGGAGTATTTCGGATACGAGAAGACACGGTAAATTGCCAAAACAAGGGGTCGGGTGTTCATATTCAATAAAGCCAATCAACGTAGGTTACAAATGAAACTTTTAATTGGGTAAAATACTTAAAAACATCTCGAAGATGATGCAGTTGACATCTACCAACCACCAATTTCAGCAAAATAACCACGACTAACATACGAAGTACCTACTCACTGTTATGACAACAATTTAAAAGCAGAAGATCTGAATTCACGAATGAAAAACAATGCGGGCAAATTTATGTATGCCCTTCATAATATCCCCAAATGCATCCAGAAATGTTTTAGCAAAACGACACACGGCATCCTTCCTTTGGTATGTTGACTCTACTGTGTATATTTCATGAATCTCCGAAGTGTACGTCCAGTGGCCATCATCCCTTTAGATTTTCAAAACTTGTGAACAATAACTTCCAGAGACAATTTATCAAAACGGACCTATTTTATTTTGAACACTTTCTTTACAATGGCAGTAGCAGTCACAACTACTATTTGCAAAAAGCAAGAAAATTGTCAAATGCATTTAGAAATAGACAACATACTGCTTTCGTTGCTTGCTACCAGGAGTGATAGTTGCTGTTGCAACAATGCCTTTATCGAGCTTTTCTGAGATTGATTTTCCTAACTCATAGGCTATCACCACAGCAACAATTTCAGCAGAATCTGAAACAAAAGTATTTTGGAAAAACAGATACACTAAGTCAGAGTAAAACTTGACAAGCTTACACTAATAAAGAGCTCTTTGGTAAAAATATCCCCAACTCCTTGTACAAATAAGTTAAAACAAGTTGGCGTAATAATCTCAACAACAACTTTCTATTAAAGCAAGACTTTTATGCCTCATACAAAAGTTCTGTTTTTTTGCTAGATGTTCATGTAGTTTGGTTGCTCATCCTTGCATAAATCTTGGCACAAGAATTGACCAGGCAACACATGAACAATTATGAAAATATTTTATGATAAATTCAACAGCGCCTCCCTGCTTTTGACATAATTGCGAATTTGTGGAGTACTACCCTATTCAGCTTTTTTACACACACATGATGAAAGCAAGTAATCCAGCACCTTTATGATTCATCAAAGACAAATGTCCATTGTCGGGATATTCATATATTACAATAGCACTGGCATTGGAAGCTGCTGCCTGAAAACACAAAAACATAAAACTATCCAATATTACAGAACAGAACATGCACTATTTTGCTGATACCATGTCAGTAAACATTAGCAAAGCTTAAAAACAATGTCTACAATATTGAAGTTGCCAAATATGTCAATAAACCACAACATCACAAAATAGGTGTTGATTTAAATCAACACAACTTTAAGAGAAAGTTTCTTAGCACAGCCCATTACATGTAGTTTAAGAACCCAACAGAAGTCAAAGCCTAAAAAGTAATGAAAGCACTCAGACAACAATTTCTACCTTACATGCTCATAATCTAAAATACAACAACTTCAACAGATCTAAGATTTTCACACATTAGCAATAGCTATCTTTTTAACCTTTACCACATATAATAAATTCTGTGACACTATAATATTTTGAAATATTTTAAAACCTGAAATAATTCGAGCAAAACATCACCTGAACAAAGAAGTTTAAACATATCTGAAATATCACACTCTAGTATGCAACATCATTTAGGTTGATTTAAATAGCATCTGCTCAACATATTCATATTCAAAATAGAAACATCCAAAATCTCATATCTTTGAAAAGCTCTTCCTAACATATATATAAAAAAACGTTAGAGCTACATCATATAGAATCAGTGCTTTTCAGATTTCATAGTGAATGCAGAATATTGCATAAGATGCAGTAAGTGTGAAAAATTGTCTGGGGTGAGCTTATTCTGATTTGTTGAAATGTAATTCCGATTCGTAGAAATGTAGTGGCTTTCAGTGCTAAGTTGTCAATTTCTACAGTAATCAGCCAATCTACCATGTCTATTACAAATAATGGCCATGTTTAAAACATGAATTTGATACAGACAGGATGTGCAGATGAAACATTTCATTAGTTTTAACATACATAGTACTCTGATTTCAACAAGCTTGTCATTTCAAATATTATTCACTTTAAATCAACAGTGCTGACTGGAATAAGACAAGTGGATAAACACATCTCACAAAAAACATATCGAATTTTTCACGTTTTCTATTTTTATAAAAAAAACTAAGACGCAACTGAAACGAAGTTTTGCAATATCAATTAGTCATACCAATTGCTATCATATATCTCTACATTCTGCACCTGCATTCCAAGCAGCCAAATCAATAGATTTTGAGGCTTACTCTCAACAAATCACAGTGAAAAGACTGCTTCAGTGATTATGACACTCTAATCTGCAACTCGGTCATTTGTGAATGATTTAGCATCTTATCAACAGGAGGATGCACTAACAAAGTATGGCCCTAGCCACACTCATGCTAGGTTAGATGTCAGTTAAAGCAACACCCCCACAGCCATCTGACCGTGCCAGTTACAGGCAGAGCACAAGTGCATCATCACCTTCCAGGAAGGATTCCGACTTAACACTTACACACTACCAGTGTATGTATCTTTGCACAACAGAATTCCAGAGCAGATGCCAGTCGACATACAAAATATGGATTCAACTTCAATTGGATCCCAGCTGTAATTTTTTTATATACAAAAACTATTAACACCTTTGGCGCCAGGTTGTTTTTATCTTTAAGACCCACGTAAGTCACTTTTTACCGTCACTTTGCAACACCAGTAACTTGCCAGCCGACTGCGCTAGAGAACTATTCAAACACTCAAAAGATATGGCCAGTCTTCTATTTCGCATTTTTAAAAATTGGAAAGTTTTGGATTTTTCAGGTGATGTCATAAGTGGGGTAGGTTTTAGGCCATTTTGGCTCAGGTTACCTGGCCCTGGGCACCAACCACTAAGAGGGAATTTTTCACTAAGTTTTTCTTGGAAACTAGGCTAGAATCCAAGTCTTTTGAGCCTTTGCTTGGCATTCTAGCATTTCTGGTTCAAAAGGTATGGCCTAAAAACAACAAAATACTAATTAGGGGATTAATTGATAATTTTGTTGTTTTCAAAAAGCCAATTGAAGATCAGGGTGTTGCAATCACTAGAGCAGTCTTTTCACTATGATTTGTTGAGAGTCAGCCTTAAGATCTCTCGATTTGTCCACCTGAAGTACAGACGTGAAACTGCTCTGATCTCATAGACTTTGACCTGGTACGCACAATGAAAATTTGCCTGTGGAAGTTGATGTACAGAGAAAAAACCTCAACTGTTGTAGTGTTAAGACCAATTTCTCTTATCATCGTACAAGTGAATCATCACAGTATTTGGCAACGAAATAAATGATAATAATGAAAATGCACTGAAATTCCTGCTTTTTTTGGAAAATATATCAAAATAACTTTTGACTTTTAAACATGCATGTGACTTGCTGGTAATTTGTTTCAACATGCAGCAAACTTCAGGGTAACTGCAAGCAAGCCACATTTGCTCCACTTGTAAGTTTTTGCTTGATAAACAAAAATTCGTAATTTTGATTTTGTTGACAATTATTTTAGGCACACTTTGAATAGTTTATGATGAGGCTTATATGTAAAGATAGTCTGTTTTTCTTCATGTCACACATGCTTACAATGACTTCATAAGGTATCAAAAGCATCTTCAACATAAATGACATATGCTTCCTTTGTTGGGTTAAATGAAATGCCCTTTCACTTAGCCAGCCATTAAACTTTATGTCAGCACACTTATCATCAAAATTAACTGCTCTGAAAACATTAGGGATATTCTTAAGGTTTTAAACCAAGACTTAATAAACATGGTACCAACCACAAAAAAACACAAGAAACATTACTAATGGTTGGGGTAACTACATCAGATGTTTGCTTATAGCAGCTCCTTTGATCAGTATCTACCATTTCACAAAATTACTACCATATATTGTAAGCTTCAGAAAATAGTCTGGTGATTCAGAAAAATAAAAATATAATTATGTGCAAACATGCTAATTGATGATGTTACACAGTGCTAATCCACAATATTTTGTGAAAATATACATCCAACAGCATATGTTTATAGCAGTTAACTCACTCCATCAATTTTTTTTGTAAATGAACATTTTCCTCGAGCAGCCAATGCTATCCATGGGCCAGAAAAATTGATATGGCTGTAGGAATTACTTTGACATCCATCATGAGCCCCATCAGATACAGATACTGCCTGGACAACATATCCACTGCTTCCTTTTAAAGGAGAAACATTACCATATATTCCATTGTCAGCGATCAAATTCTGTATAAAACAATGATTATTTCATTTAAAATGAAAAAAGTCCTTAAACTTACTGATAAAAAACATCTAAATACTTGATTGTGAAATGTAAGTTGATAAAAAACATCCAAATACTTGATTGTGAAATCGATATGTTTTGCCATTACAATAAGCACAATTAAAACACCTGAGAAACAGTTCAAGAAAAAGGTTAAATATTGACAAGACATAAGCATCAAGTAAGAAAACAAAATTTAAAACATTACACAAATCCTTTATTCTGCCAACAGTAACAGCAGATCCTGACCATGAGGGCCTTTTTGGACCAATACCTATACTGATGTTTTTCATTATTCATTGCCAATAACTGATGCCAATACTGATATTTTAGCATTACTCAAAGCCACAGTTGAAAGACATTACAGTGAATCTTTTTTGCAGTATGTAGGCCACTGTCAACCACCACAGCCAATACTCTGAATTTTTCACAGACAGTCATCTGCTTGCCAGGGTTGCGAGGTTCAGATGTGATAGACGAGACCAGTAGTTCTTAACAAGGGGGCACACACCCCAGGGGGTGTCAATAAATTTTCAGTGGGGTACAAGCCCTTACACGCCCTGCACAATGGAAAGTTTGATCAATTAATTTACCAATAAATACATTTGTTTCCACAGCTTATTTAAAGTCATGGGGGCTTGAAACAAAGGACAATTACTTAAGGGAGTCATGGTGAAAACACGGTTAATAACCACTAGACACAGCACACACTATGAATTACATAGTCAAACAATGTGGGAACACAACTACTAGCATGACACAAAATTCTGAACAAACATGAAAAGCAATAGCCTGTCTAGTCAACTAGATTTTTACTCATAGATTAAGAATTCCTTTTATTGCTCACCTGAGTGACAAAGTAAAACCTGGCAATGGGTATAAATATTAATCTCAACAACTTAGCTAAGCAAAAGCACATACCGTTGCAAGACCAACTGCTACACAACTTATCCAGAAAAATAAACAAAATTTATACGGTATGCAAAGAAATCTTCATGAAAAACATGAACACCTAAATATCCTAAACCTATATATTTCATGCAAACATAGTGAACGTCTATTTTTAATCAAAACCTTTCCTTGAATTGTCACATTTGTTAGTCAGGTACTGATAACATATACTATCAAAACTATAGTAAAATAACACTCTTCCCTATTTTTAATTTTGAGGCTTGGAAATGACTTCTAAACCAAAGTTTAAATCCATAATCACTTTGGTATAGCCTCTAACAAACCAATCTTTCAAAAACAAAAGTTCAAGAAAACCATAACTATTCTAGTATAGTTAAACAAATATATATATATATATCGCTGTATAAAAACAAGATAGATAGACAAATATTTCACAAAAGGAAACTTTTAGAGCACTTTGACCTTGCAGAAAGTTCATACCTGAGGCATAATAAGATTTCCACCATTTTCAGTAATGTTAAATTTTACCATAGCTCCCGTGTAATCATTAGATTCAAGGGCTAAAACTCCATTTACTCCCAATATTGTCAACAGCACAGAAGAATACATTACAGAATGTTTCATAGTTACAATAATTTTATGAACATCTATGTAACCAGCTAAACATTAGCTTATTCCAAGCTGTAAAACAAAAAAGACCATGTAGCCTTAGCTGAGAAGGAACTTCTCAATTTAAATGTTTAATTCAGGTGTGTTACATAAACCAAGTGCATACAAAGATATAACCAAAGTACTGATTGTGAATTGAAGATTCTAATTTTGCTGTTGAGCCTTTGAGGAATCTGCCTGCCATGCTCTGCTTTCATAACTTTGCAAAGATTCTGATCTACATTTCAGCAACTAATCTCCACAAGGGCAATACAGGTGAATCTGCTCACAAAGTATTTTACCAGGAAAAAACAGCATTCTGGCCAATTGGCCATAGCGTGTGTTTGAAACTGCAGTTCACACATGCTTTCTCTAAGTCTTGGTTTAGTTTTTCATCATCTCACCTATAAGTTTTTGCTTGCAATTTACACACAGGGCTAATGATGCATTGGCTGAAACGAAGCAAAATCTATTTTTTACTAAACACTTAGCGAGCAGATTTAGCTGCATGGCCGTTGTAGACACTTATTACCAAACAAGCTCAATAGAATATGGGTTAGTAGAAGTATACAGGAACACAAAAAATATGGTCAACCATCATACAGCAGGCAGTCAGATACAGTCAGACTTCATTTATCTGAACTCCAAAACTCCTAGGAACGGATTTATGCAATTCACCCCTTTAATATGGAAACTTTGCTGTTCAACTCCTAACACGGAAATTTAGGAACGGATGTCAAATCAATAGAAAAAAATCTGCTGAAGCAGATTACGCCAACTGTTATTTACAGCATTTGTTTATTAAATCACAATGGAAGTGTGAAAGTCAATTTTCTACGCACAATGAATGTAACAGTGGAAAAACTTACAGGACACAGTTAGGTCTCTTATACAGTTCTTTTCTGTGGTTAATCTCATTATGAATGCATACTAGCTTACGTATATTAATCAGATCTGCTAATAAACAAAAAAACTGAGTGTTTCATTTAGCCATGTTCCACATGCAGTCTACATATTTGCGTAAGTTGAGAGTTCGTTTAGGTCTACTCTACAGTTTTCTTCTGTTCCCTTTAAGCATCCGTTTAGGTGCATTCTACTGTACTACACATCATCACCTTTGTGTACATTGTTGGCATTTGCTCTTGAAAGAATTTTGCTCTGTATACTTCCAATTCTGATTATTTTGATACCTTGCTGAACTGACATTGTTTGATGAAACAAAGTAGTCTGCATAAATGAAGTCTGATTGCAAACAAATGATTTCAAATCAAGACATGCCTCATTAGGAAAAACACTGCTGGAGATATTTTGCCTTTAGCCGAACATGATTGCTTGAAATGGTATTGGTCACATGTCAAGTTCAGAAGACATGACCTGCTTAGCTGACCACGATGTCTATAACAACATGCATGGATGAGTGTTGTCATGTTTTCAATGCTGGCAGTGGCAAGGTGTTAGCAGCTTGTCTGCGTCACGTGAACACAAGCCAAAGCTTTGTTTGCAGAAAAAATTCTAAACTTGAAAACTGCAACCCTAAGAGCGTACCACAAACCCCAGCATAGAACAAAGGTCACTGTCTCTAGGCCACTCTATCCTTATATGTTCATCCCACTACTATATCAAGGAAACCTGAATCTGCATTCGCTTCCGGTGATTAAACCTAACCATGCATAACTATGTGCTGAATCACGTGGTTGCCAGCTACGTAGCAGTCATGTGACCAAGCCAATCATGTTCAGCTAAAGGCACAATAGTTCCAGCAGTGCTTTTAACTCCTGAGGCAAAATAGACACTTCCCTTTAGCTAATTTGGGCTATTTCAGATAATACACTGCATATCTAAAAACATAATTTCTCTACGATATCAAGTGTTGACTAGTCATTAGTTGTATTTACTGATAAAAATGAGTAGTCACTGCTGATGATGTAAGTCATACTTAATTAACGTAAGTACTGGTAACAAATACAGTGTTTGAAAAAAGCACACAACTTACAAAAAGACTGTACTATGTTGATATCAATGCAAATTGCCACGCACAGCATATAGCTCAAATGTGGACGATAAGACTTTCTGCAGTTCAATTATTACATTGTGTTGTTTTCCCATACTATAGGAACGATCCACAATCTCCCATCGCTTTTAGATGAAACCTTATTTTGTATCTTGCAGGAGGAAGCCATCACATTGGTATCCTGGTGTAACCTTTTCCTGCATTCATCACCTATATTTAGTGGGAAAACCTCATGGCAAGAATGCAAGGTTCATCAGCAGCACCTCTTATGATCACTCATATGTGACATCATTTTAATAGCCAATATTTTGAGGAGCTCGGGGGGATTGCCCCCGAATGTCCCCCATGGCTACAGGTCTGATTCCGATTTTTCGGATACCTTGCCAAACCGACATTAATTGAAAAACAAAGTAGTTCGGATAAACGAGGCCTGACTGTAGTTACCGTATTTTCAGCACCATGAAGTGCACCGGATTATAAGTCGCAGTATCAAAAATTGAATGCTAGCTGCTGTTTTTTTCCATACATAAGGCGCACCGGATTATAAGGCACATTAACACTTTGAGAACCGGGGTACGATATATTCGTACTTTGATTTCAGCCTAAAACCAGCAATTTCAGTTGCCTTACCAACGCCCTAGCTCCTCCGCC
>JGI24022J15233_10003351_pt1 | contig 15841 bp, 9 predicted proteins | sample Ectturendosymbi2_FD_15233 | JGI IMG/M metagenome (IMG submission 15233)
AGTGTTTCAAGTTTCAATTTGGGGGGCTTGGAGCTGTGTTTGGGGGGGCTAAACCCACCAAAGTCCCCCCGTGGCGACGGGATGGACGCGGGCCTCAGGTTCCCCACTCCTGCTCTAAAAGAATTTGCAGTATAGCACTCTGCATGCACTGTGAACACTGGATTCCCGTCCCATTGTGACGCAATTTTAAAATTGCATTGAAGTCGGAAAGTTCGCCACCCTGGCTTTCTGAAACCGTTGTGACGCAGTCGTGAGTCAAACCACAAGCTTATTGCTGCTGGCAGAAACTCAGCCTTGAAACGTCACTTAGGTTCATAATTGCTCGCTTTGCGAACCTTGGTGATCTTGATTAGATTTCACAATGACATTCGACATTTTGTAAACTGTAGTTACTAGCATCCGCTGACATTTTACATTTCTTAATCAGCTCGTAACATTCCGACATCAGTTTGGTGCCCCCAGAGTGCTGCGCCCGGGGGCAGATGTCCCCCTTGCCTCCACCTGTTACGCCACTGACTATGGGCTCAGACCCACAGCGCACAGGTGAAGAGTTAACCCCACCGCTCATTATTTTGCCTTGGAGCGATTTGCTTTTACGTTGCCAGTAACAACATCGCGGAATATATCAAGCAACAAGAGCGCTGCTGGTGACTCACTTTATCTGTTGGGTGCTAAAGTACGCGCGCATCGAAAAAGGAATGAATGGAAAAACTTTTTTGCTGCCGAAGCCTTACAATCGTGTATCTGTAGCGAAAGCATGAGGTCTTTTTGCATGATTTTCCCTTTCATAAATTTCAACCGGTTTTACGCACAAACTAACTAAACTTTTGTTTTTCTTCCAAGTGTTCCGAATAAGTTTAAAAGATTATTCCAAACTGATAAAATGTTTTGACTGGTGCATAAATTAAGTGGTATTCAAAACGTTTTAAACGTCGTAATGAAGAAGTTTTAGGCAAATGGAAAATGTTTGAAAAGCTCTGAAATAAATTTGTCTTAAACTTGAGTTGATATGCAGCGTTTTTCTGTTGAAGGGAACTGTGGCATAATAAAAATAAATAAATAAAAACAGAGGCATAACAAAAAAAATCAAGTAACTTGAGAGAATTCTGAACGGCTGCATACTTTTCATGCAGTGCAACATAAACTTAAATGCTGAAGGCCGTTGAAGAATTATGGCAATTCAAATGAAACAGTGCACAGGTAGATTTACAAAAACACTCAATCAATAGTTTGAATTCTTACCGTCGTAACTTTATTTGACTGAAGCACCAGGTTTTGGTTAAGAGAAACCTGCATAGAGTTTTCTGAAAAAATTTGTTCTTGCAAATAGTGCACGTCAGCACCATTTTATTCAGTTACATGCAGCGGAGATCTTGCGTGACGTACATCACTGGAGATAAAGATGGATGCTATTGTGTACAGGGCCTGTAGTACAGGCCCGTAACCAGCTTGGGACACCAGGTGGGGCAGAGAGTTTTCTGAGAGGGACCCAGTTTTTTAAAATTATGTCCAACACTTTCATACTATGTCCGACACATTTTTCCAGGGGGGTCGAAAAAAATTTTACGGGAGCTTCGCCTCCTGGTTACGGGCCTGATTGTGTATGAATGAACCGACCGTATTATAAAGTGTGAATATAGGCTATGGACCTCATATTCATAATCCACTCATTGTTTTAAGTGAGGAATTATCTATCCTTTTTCAAAAATTTAAAGGACGATTTTCCGCAGCACGTTGTTTTGATCATATTCATGCATGTATATTTTTCACAAATCAGGTCTCGATGCATATATATTTTTTCATGCATATATACTTTTCACAAATCAGGATTTGGCGTCGAACCAAAACAACAGAACTGAGTGAAAGTTGGAAGGTTTGGCAAGTCTTACGAAAAACAAGAAAGCAAAAAACATTGAAATCATTTATCGGAATGGTCAGTTTGAAATATGTCTGCCACATTACGTTGTAAACACAATGTTCGTCGCCTCATTATGGGTGTTTTTCTTTTCGTCAAAATTGTTGCTTCATTTTCAGACGTTCACGTTTTATCCTGCACCCAAATTTACATGTTTCATCCTACAACGGTAACTATCCTGAATGAACTCATTTTTTGTCTTTTGCCTCAAAAAGCATTTTTTCGGCATGAAAGTTTGGAAAGCTACCCTCATTCGCCTGATTTGGACAAATTTATTATTAGCGCTAAGATTGTGGTGGTCGCAANCCCAGGCATGGGCGTCGGAAAGATTAAAAAAAAATTTCAAAAGGTTTGTCTTCTCAGTTTCGAGTGAGAAATGGATTTTGAATTTTTCAGCAAAAAAATGTTGTTTTCATAGTTTCGAGTGGGAAAAATTAGNTTTCACCACTTTTGCCCCCCGCTGGAAAAATCCAGGAAAAATCTCCTAATGCCCCCCCTGGAAAAAATCCTTCCGACGCCCATGGCCCCAGAATGATCTACTCGTATGCCCATCGGCATGTCTCCAACACTTGCCACGAGACAGTAGCGCAGCCAGAATGAGGCCGAAGAGGCCACGGCCTCTCCCAAAACAAACTTGCTAAGATTTTTACTGGTGCTTTGTATCAATTTTCAACTGTTAGAAAATTAACGGAAGGAACAGTCGGATTCAAGATGACGTCAGTGACTGTCTGACTGCACTCCCCCCAGTGGCGTGCAGAGGTCTGGTGATGCCTGGGGTGACTGCTTGATTGGATGCCCCCTCCCACATTCTGGTATTGAGCAGTGGCGTATGGTGGTCGTCATATTCACGTTTGCATATTCACATGACGTCATATTCACGTTTGCATATTCATATGACGTCATATTCACGTTTGCATATTCATATGACGTCATATTTACGTTTGCATATTCATATGACGTCATGTTCACGTTTGCATATTAACATGACGTCATATTAACATTTGCATATTCATATGACGTCATATTCACGTTTGGAAACCAACGTTTTGGCGAAGTTTGTTGACACAACATGCACATCCAGGGACGCCGGAGCAGCGGTAGGGATGCAGTCCCACCGCCACGTGGGGCTTTTGGGGCCTTATCTCCCCAAACAAAGCTCCAAGCCCCCCGAATTGAATTATGAAGCACTATAAATCGGTGGAGTTTTTATCAAATTTGAGAATGTCAAGCCCTCCTTAACAGACGTTAAGCCCCCTATAGAAAAAGGAAAGGGGACCAGTAAAACAGTTGAGGGCAGTGGAAACTTATAAAAAATCGTTGCCAATTATGTTTGTTTCTGTTCATCAACAGTGTTGACCTCAAAAATAATAACGGGAATTATAGAAAATCATTCTGAATTTTCTAGGTACCGGAATAGCTGCATTAAATTTGTTTCAAGTCGATCTTGATAAACCATGAAATTATCCATGATACTGTTATGAAAAGCAGTGGTGTTGGAAGTGGGGGTGCAGGGGTTGCAAGCGCACCCCCAAAGTTTTGATTTGCTGAAAATCTTGGCAAAAACCCTGAAAAGCCGGGTATAAATGGCGCCCAACGTTGTTTGACTTAAAAAAATGGCGCCCAAGGTTTACACAAAAACACATGAAGACCTTTTTCTGGAGGTTACACCAAAACTAGGTTTTCATGATTTTGTGCAGAGGGGAAAATGCCCTCACCATGCCTCCAGTCTCCGGCGTCCCTGTGCATATGATTTTACACGCACTCTCTTTACTCGTTGTTGTAGGCTACAATGTGTCACTGCTATGAACATAAATTATCAGCGGTCCCCATAAGACAGGGCAGTTCACGACTGCAAAAGTATCCGGAAACGCGTTAAAACAGGGGAGCAGAACACAGTGCTACGCCAGCGCAGTTCACAACTGCAAAAATAGAAGGCTGCGCGAATATCTTGTCGCATAGCAATCGATCAGAAGGTATGCGACTGGGATGGCGGACACCCAGGGTTGACAGCTTGAAACTTGCTAAGCCACACAAGAATTGAGAATGCGCATGAAGTGCGCAAGAAAAGTTTCGTGTTTTATTATGTGGCTGTTATATGTACAATTACCAAGGGGAAAAAAGATACGGGCTTGTGTGAGCCGTTTTGATCAATCCGCCTGAAATGCCATATTAACGACGAAGCTCGAAACGAAACACATGTTGCAATCACAGGTGTGCGACTGTATTAACACAAAAAACGAAATGGGAAACTAGTGATGCATCACAAAATCAGAGGACAGCTGTTAGGACAGTTTTGAAATTTGGCTCAGAAATTCAATTAAACATCCATATTATCATTCTTCAGTGTTGATGTAATTGGACCCAACCAAAACAAACCACCAGATTTTTTTAAAAAGGCCCACTTAAAAAAAACAATAAAACCCACCAAAAATCCCACTCCTTACTTTTCCTTTGAAAAATGTGCTGTGAAGCAAAAAATGAAATAAGCAGCACATTTGTACAGTTAATTGTACATTTTTTAATGAAACAAAATGAAAAAAGTAATATACACTATATAGATGCTGAACTAGCAGGGCATTTACATAAACTTGACGTGAAACTGCAGAGTTTGAGTGGGAATTGCATTTCTCTGTTTGCTGTGCGCGTTCTTGCCAAGTCTTACCACTGTGGAGTGAATTGACCAACAACACTTTGCAAAAACAAAAATGGGGTACATTTCTTTACCCTTATATTTGAATGCCATAATAGGTATAACAAGTTATTATTGTGTAATTCTGAAAATGGTGATATTGCATGTTGCAATAAAAACAATTCAGTGGGGTTTTGTGTTTTTTTAAAAAAAGAACACAAACCTGTTTCTTTTCAAAAAGAAAAACAAAAAAATTCGGATAAAGAGCAAAAAAACAGGTGGGTTGTTTTTTTTTAAAAAACGGGTTTTTCTCAACCCTGATTGTCTTTAAACCTATTTGTGATTTTCACTTGATCGCACGATCTGGAACAAGTCACGTCACTATCAGTTTGTTTGGGTGTGCGCCGCACACTTAGAGTATAAGTCCCTGGTATTGAAAATTGTGAGAATTACTGGCATGTGAATGCGTAAAAATTAGTGTTGACAACAAGTTCCGAAAAATTAAATCCATGCAGCATGTATTAGCAGACTTACAGTAGAAAAAATAATTTAGTTACAACATTTAATTTTTTGTAATTTCACTCTTTGGATGTCTCCCTACCTTGGATGCCCGGGGCAGTCGCCCCGTTTGCCCCCCCTCTGCACGCCACTGACTCCCCTCCGAACAACTCCCCCCGAACAAAATTCTTGGCTGCGCAACTGCCCCGAGATCTATTGGGACCTAGCAGTGGATTAAAAGAACTCGCCCAAGTGATAAAGAAGACAGGTAACTGCAAGGCTGTTTTCTTTGTTTCAGTAGGTCTTATTCAACACTGGTTATTGGGTGATGCTATGGGTGAAAGGAATAATCGCCATGGCAGCACACACTCACCTTGCCGAACACGGTTCACACATAAACAAGCACACCACGCGTCCATCCACTTGACATGAATTTGTTACACCAAAGACAAGGATGATATCACAGATATCGCAAGCATTCAGAACGATATTTCAGGAAGGCAAAGCGTATTTCCCCTTTCCTACCATCAAATTTATCTCTACCAGTCAGCCATCCCCGATTACTTTCATCTACTTCTTACATTGAGTGCATCTGCGTCAAGTATTTGTCGTCTGAAGGCAATGGCATCGGTCTTGAAAACTTGAAAAGACAAACACAGCCACCTTTTTAGTTGCATCAATACAGTGAGACTTTCTCGTGGCCAACGTCGTTCTGGACATCAGTGGAAAATATTCATTAAGTATTGTTGGCATTTATTCCCTATTGATAACATGTAGGCCTACATGAGCTTCTTGTCTGTTGTCCAGTTGCTGTTTTCTGAAACGCTGGCAGATGTCGCACAGAAGCTTGACCTACCAAAGATCTAGGTCATGACGTCATCGGTATGTGAAGCGTGACGACGAGGAAGTGAAACAGCGTAAACAACGTTGAACCCATTCTCAGTCGCTTGACCACAGTCTGCGGTTTTTCTGGAGTTGTTTTCTCATCTGCTGCCAAAAGGCGACACGCTTTATTCTATCGCGTTCGAAAGGAACGAAGTAATTTTGCGCGTATTCATTTACAAATTCACAGAATCGCGTGGTTGTGTTCATCAGCAGGCTATCCATACCATAAGCCTACTCAGTTGGAAAAACGCAAATCGTGAGGTAGGAGGGTAGGCCAAAGATTTTTAGTGTGACCGCTGGCCTGATCGGATCGTGAGGCTATTGGCTAGTTAGGCTATTCATTTTAGTGTGACCGCTGGCCTGATCGGATCGTGAGGCTATTGGCTAGTTAGGCTATTCATGGAAGAGAGGCAAGTAGCGGGTAGCAACACTGGTCAATGCACTGAGGATGGCTAAAATCAGATTAAACTTGAACAGGCCATGTGGTTGTAGAGCTCACCCCAAACGCTTCAATGGCTAGCTCACCTCGAATAGTCAGTTGAGTTTGCAAGATGATTTTGCCTTGTGATTAACATACGCAAGATTTTCCAAAAAATCTCTAGATTGTAGTTGAAATTATTCAGTTTTAAGATTATCTCTTTGTGATTTGCTGTTTGCATTATTGGCTGGATTACTTAATTATCTACATGCTTGCCAACCCCAACAACTGTAGTGTATATGCTTTCAGTTTCAAACCCCAACGACCTATATTGTTAGAATAAAGCGTGAATCTGAATGTAAGGTTTAATTGAAGACATGACTTGATTGCCTACCAGTGACCTAGATTTGGTACAAAATTAGAAGGTGAATGCACGTTCCATAACATTTTTAGTCTTACTGTTTTTGAGTTTGAATTGTTTAGTCTTGTTTTTTCTCTTTACATATTCAAGTTTGATCTGACACTATCATTATCTATTATTATCTGTTATTTTTTTCTTTGCTTTTAATGTACTGTCCAGCATCGCTGCCTGCCACTTGCCTATGTATCAATGTATTTTTAGCTGTTGCCTTCCGAATCCTCGTTCTTTCTGTTTCATTGTTCCCACAGTTGTGCAGTATTACCTCGCGCATCGGTTAAATGTCTTGCTTTAACCTGATGAAAGTGAGCTGAAGAGTTGCTGAAAAGTACCATGAAATTTGTTACCTTGGTTACCATGTTGGTAACATGAAATTTACGTTTTATGTTACCATGAAAATTTTTTATGGTTCTTTACATTTTTAGTCAGTTATAAAGTGTATGAGACAAACACATTGAAATAACCAGCCAGGTTAGCATCATATATGAGAAGCCCAAGCTCAGTTACAAAGAAATATTATAATTTTTAGTTATTTTACATTTTTAATTATTGTAATTTGACTGTTTTAATGTATAATTTTTAAATTAATAGCTTCAGACTTGCATAACATTATGTAGTTTAAGTTTTAGCTTGCCAAACCTATCTAGTCTGCCTAAGCCTCTTTGCAGTGGTTTTGGTTTAACTTGGAAAAATAAGATGCAGTGGCTATAATCTTTATTCTTATGTTTAATGTTACGATTATAAGCATGTTGAAACCTTTGGACATTTTTGCTATGTGTGGTAGGTTACTCTATACTGTGGTATAATCTGATCAATGTTCACGCTGAAATTTAGCTCCATTTGCCTAAAACTGCTGTGATGAGATGATAGACTATGGGTGTTAGGGGTTGTGCTAAATACTGATTATATGTCCATACCACCTTAAAGTTCCGCACAGAACTGAATATGTTTTAAGTAAGCATTTTAATTGTATTAGGGTGCAGCAAGCTTAACACAAACCTTTAAGGTGTATGAACCATTTTATTATCTTGTTAATAATAATAAGCCATTTTATCATTTTTTTTAAGGAAATGGTTAGGTACCTAGTATGGACCTGTAGGGACCATATTTTACTGATTCTGAGGACCCGATTTTTTCTGATTCTAGGGACCTGATAATAATTTTCTCTGATTCTAGGGATCTGGTTTGAAATTCTAGGGACCCAAATCGAGTCCCTAAAACACCTTAAAAAAACCTGATTTTATTATCTTGTTAATTTAATGATGTCTATACTGCAGTACTATGAAGGTGTTGATGGAAATGCTTGTATTTCTTGAAACAATAAGGGTGATAGAATATGTGTATGTGCAAGCCCAAAACACACTGGTAAATACAATGTAAAATTAATTAACTGCAATGGCACTGTGTGTGAAAGATGTTGTGAAATTATGAAGAGTTTTGATAGCTTCTGATATAGCTTATTTGCATAAGGGCATTTCCTTTTTTTGAAACAGTTGAATCTGAAGAAAATTCCATATTTCTTTTTGCTTTGTATATATTAACACTTTGAGAGCCGGCGTACAATATATTCGTACTTCGATTTCGGCCTAAAAAACAGCAGTTTTTGGTTGCCTTAACAATGCCCTAGCTCCTCCGCCGATTGTGCTAGAGCTGTTCTAGGGCTCAAACAGATCGGCAAGTCTAGTAGACTGCACTCGAAAAAATTTTTGGGTTAGGGGTACGGATTTTTTTGTGATTGTCGTCATAAGTGAAGTAGTTTTGGGGTCATTTTGGCTCATGTTGCTTGGCCTAGGGTTCAACCGCTAGGCCAAAGTGTTTGCTAAAGTTTTCATTGGAAACTAGGCTCGAGTCCGAGTCTTTTGAGCCTTTGATTCACTTTCTAGCATTTCTGGTTCAAAAGTTATGATCTAAAATAAACAAATTAATTAATTAGCTAATTATATTTTTACTAATTTACATCACAACTTTTGAACCCGAAACCCCAGCAGGTAATCCAAAAGATTCATATTGTAGCCTAGTTTCCAGTAAAAACTTCAGCGAAATACTACCACTTAACAGTTGGTGCCCAGGGCCAGGCAAAGTGGGCCAAGGTGGCCTGAAATTCCTCCACTTATGACGTCACTCACAGAAAACCCGCACCCCCCAAGCAAAAAATTTTTTTTCGAGTGCAGACTAGAAGACTTGCTGCGTCTTTTGACACTTCGACCAGGTCCGTAACCCATACAGCAGAGATATTCCCACGCAAAGCCACATGCGTTTAGGTGTTTTTTTTCGAAAATCCTTGAAAGCAGCCAGACGCCAAAGTGTTAAGTGCTAGTTTTATGGGGAAAGTATTTAGCTCTTCTTACCAAAGGGTCACTGAAGTTTCTCTTCCAGATTGCTAAGTCCTTATAATCATGTTGAACATTTAGATATGGTATGAAGTTCTCAAGAGCTTGTTATAAATTTCTTTGGCATCTGTGTAATGAGTGGTTAGTTTGTAATTGCGTGAAAGCATGATGCAACAAAAACATCTTGATATGTTCTGTCCTGCATTTTTTGTAAGAAGCTTTTCATGTTAGCATATTGAATTCTGATGCAATGAAGCATTTAGTTTTTTACAAACCAATCCAACTTCATAATGGTGAAAGCAGAGCTGTGAGGTATAAAATATCAGCAAGTCTGCTTGCACATCTACTAATAGTGTGCCTCATCCCTAATCAGTTGGTATTATACTGTAATATGCTTACAAAGGTTTTGTGCCAATGGTGACAAAGGTTGTAGACAAAGGTTTTGTGCCAATGGCGTTTTTTTGCCTGTGTGTGCAGCATTTACTTCATTGTTATTTGCAGGTCTTGAACTTAGTGTAAATGATCTCTGGAAAAGTTTTTTATTTGAAATAATATGTTTAAAGTTAATCATGACATGATTATGGTATTCTGAAAGAAGTCATTCAAACCATTGTGCTTCTATCTTGTATGAATTTATCAATATTACAGTGAGGTTAAAGTTGCCAAAAATTAATTAGTTCTGAATTTTGACCACTTCTGGAAGTTGTGTATTACAGAGATTTGCAAGTGGAAAGTAGTCAGCAACTCTCACTTCACATTCCAGGAAACCAGCTGTACTAAAAAGAAGTTCTTAAATAGTTTGCAAATGCTGTACCATATTAATTTGTCAAAGACAGTGGTGAAACATCAAAGTTCATTAAACACCATGATGCTGAGTTGTTATGAGCTGTACTTAAAATCACCTTCACAATAATCAAATATAAGCAGAAAACAACTTATGATAGTTACATGTGAGTTAAGAAGTGCACACAATGTTTCTCTTGCTTTGATAGCTTTTCATTAGCTAACACAGTTGGGAAAAAGTATATATCTACAATAGGACACAGTAGCTGTCCTCTGCCTAATAATAAACTTGTGTCAGACTTTTCGCATTATGATGTACCTTTTCGCATTACGAATGGGCATTTCCCGCAATTGTTTTCTCTATGTGCGGGCTAGTTTGACTCAACTTGTCGTTGCCGTGTCAGGGAAATTCACATGTAATAAGTGGCCAGCCCAAGCTGAAAGTTGTTGAATGTTGGTATTGGTGACTCACGCAACCATGTGGTCATACCTTGCTGCTTCAATATTCCTATAAATAATTGAAGTGTTTTGCATTAAGTGAAGTAGAGTTAATGAGGAAGCTGCCTGCCATGCTGTCCTTACATAACTCTGCGATGCTTCAGACTGCGCCTATTCAAATTTCAGTTACAATTTACCTCAAGGGCAAAGCAGCTAAATCTACTCACAAAGTGTTTTACTAGGAAATAGATTGTGTGTCAATTATACATTTTCAATCCTGTAAATTGCAAGCAAACACATAAGGGTGAAATGATGAAAAACTAAGGCAATACTTCAATAAATCATAGCAGCTGTGTTTTCAAACACACGCTGTGACTTTCAGAAGTAGAGAAAACATGTGAAGTGTTGTTTGAAACACACGCTATGACCATTGCTAATTTTTTTTGGTCATAGACCAAACCGTTTTTGAAATAACTGAAAAAAATTAAGTCATTTCAGTCAGAATGTCTGAAAATATAGGCTAAGGAACACTACGTTATGGTTAGTTTTGATGCAACTGTGAGACAAATGACTGAAATGTTTCAGTGACCAAAATGTTACAGCAAGAAATGACCGAATGTCACAGCGAAGAAACAAAAACCCTGGACCACTGTGCTATTATCGGCGGAGCTGAAAAACTAAATTAGCACCACTTGTTGCACAGATGATTTCAAGTGGCTGCTTTGAATGAGTTACAGAAAGCATTGCATGAGCACATGTGGCTTGCATAGCTAGAAATTGCTGGCTGACATAATTGGACCGTAGGTTTCAAAGCCTGTTTCATCCTTTAAGTCAGGGGTTCTTAACCTTTTTTCTCCTGTTTACCCCTTGCCAGCTTCCTAACATAAAATTAATCCCTGTTTTTGTTTACTCATAAGCGCTGTAGAAAAAAACGAAGTATTGTATCTTCAGCATCATTAAATTTACCCCTAGGATATGTAAAATTTACCCCCCGTTGAGAACTCCTACTTTAAGTGTTTCTCTTGTGTAAACAGTTTTTAAAGATTTTTTAAAAGTGTTTTGCATTGTTTGCAATTAAACAATGACAAGTGCATGGATTTCTTACTTTAAAAGACTAATTCACTGAAAGTTTTTTTGTCAAGATCACCAAAATGGGTGCATATGCTTTTCTTGGACCAGAATTGCCCAATCATAAGTACTTGCTACAATTCGAGTTTGATAAACTTATTTGTAGTCCAAATGAAATTTACTTTTCACTCAGCTTTCATTCACCTTTGTATATATAACAGTCCAGAAAAAAGTTTCTGGTGACCATGATGCTAATTAGCACTGTTAAGGCTCTGATTACATTTTTTATGCAGTGTGTTGCAACATTAAATTTTTTTTACATCAAGTGGAAAGGTGTACATTTGTTAACAATTGCATGCACTGTCGTATGATTGTAATGATTCTTTCATTTATGAAATTACATTATTAATGGAACTTTGAATTATAAGACATGCAACTGGATATGCAGATATGCATATTTGTGCAGTGATAAAATAACCTTAAGTAAAAATTATGACAGATGAATGATTGTTTCTGCCCAATCATTTGATTTCAAAATTTTGCACTAAGGTTGCTTTATGCTTTTGAATTCGATTTTTTGTGTTTAGGTGGTTTTATGCTGTAGACTTTGATATAGAGTGTTGTCAGCTTTAAACATTTGCAGGAAGCTTTTTTGAAAAAACAGGGAAACTTCAAAACATGCATGGGCTGTACAAGAAGTAGGCATATGAGGATTTATTGAAATTAATTTATTAGGTATGCATAAACAGTTTGTGTTTAACTATTATCGATTTTGTTTTTCTGACTCTTGCTTCTTAATAGGCTGAATATAAGATTTTTGTTAATGTTAATTGTGAACACTGTCTTGTATGCTTATTGCTTGTATATTGATTTGTATTAATTTGTTATTTCTGTGTTTAAATTTACCTCATGTTTACAACTTAGCATTTGAATTGCTTATGTAAGCTTTTATGTCACTTTCACAAAGTTCGTAAGTTTTTTTCAACATGTCAACGCAAATCTTCTGTTGCAAGATTGTTGAAAAAGTTCTGGTGGTCTTTGTAAATCTTTGTGTAACCTTGCATTGGCAGATGCAGTTCTGTATCACCTCAGAAAATCATGAAACTTTGCCCGCAAAAAATTTTTGGGGGTCGGGAGATGAAAGGTTGTCTTGATATTAACAATCTGTCAAGCAGAAAAAGTCATCAAACCTTTTTAGCATTTTGTATAATGTTTTGCTGCATGTGATTCATTCATTCACTGGAATTAAAGATGCAACCTCAAAAAATTGCTAAAAAAATGAAAAAATAAATTCTGTGTCTCTTTTTCCAGCTGGAATGAAAACAAATTTGACTTTACTGCCGTTGTGAAATTCAAATGCAAGTACTGCGTAAGCAGATATTTGTAAACATGACCTCCTGAAGAGTTTTGCTGTTTAGATTTGGGTATATATTTTTTGTTCACAATTCAGTTGACCACAGTTTAGCCTAAACTGTAGATATTGCCAGGACTGATAAAGTTATGACTTCTGCTCAAGATGCAATGCTTAAAATTACTGTTTGCAGATCAATCTATTGTTTAAAAAGTCTCCTAGTATTTTGCTCTTCCACCAGCAACAAGATCATTATAAATCTGTTGTAATGTGACAAACGTTATATATAAGTATATGATCAACTCATTGAAAAATGATGTTCAGTGGTGTGTCACAACTAGATCAGCTATAAAAACTGCAGAATCGCAAGGAATAACTTCAACTTTTGTGAATGTGTTTCAGTGATCTTCTTTTGAGATTTGTGTGCAACAGAAAAATTTGCAGAAGAGAAACAAAATTTTGTGATGGTATCAATTTTTGCCTTTCGTGGAAAGTTTTCGCAAGTTTTCATTCCTGACAATAAGTGCAATGTTTTTTTTTCTGAAATCATCTTTCAAGCAGCAAACAAGATTTTAATTGGCAGGTCTTGACAGGAACGAAGGATGGCGTTTAACCATTACTCTTACCATCAGTCTGGCGAAGAGTCAATTTACGACGAGTGGGGATTTCACAACACGGCCGACGTCTGTGTAGATTTCCTCCTCCCAACCGGTGTGTACATCCCTTTGGACGTTCCGAGAAGGGCGACAATACGCGAAGTTAAAAAAGTGAGTGTAGTTTCTCTGCACAAAGCAATTTAGAAGAGGCTGAAGGCGCACCAACAGCGGCAGTGCTGCTGTTGAATGGACAGGTTTCGCTGTCACGTCGCAAAGTGTGTCTCGTGATTTGTCCTCACCTGTCACGCCAGCAATGGGTTGTTTTTCTGCAGTGGGCAGCGCTTTTAATGGCGTGGGACGCTTTAGTCAGCCAGCTACAAATAGCATCTATACGCACAGCCTTGTCCGATTGCATTTTGTTTTAACTACGTGTGTACATAGATTGCGCGAACGGCTGTAGATTGCGTTGCACGACTGAACTACCTCGTGAACACATCCCAATTTTGTAGAGCGTTGTTGGTGTTGCGAGGTTGTTACAGGATGGAAGGTTCGCGCGTGTTCCTGGTGTTTGTGTGTGTTCGCGCGCGCGCGCGCGCCCGCACATTTGTCTTTATGAAATCACCTAGTAGATCTTCCTGTACTCGAAATAGATCGCAAATCGATTTCGTGTTTGCTAGACGTGTTACTTGGCCTGTCTTTTTTAACACTTATATTCAACCAGCACTGGTGGGTGAGGAGCCAACAGCTTGTTCATCTCTCCGTTCTGACCGGTTGGCGAAACTTAGGCGCCTGTTTAGTACAGTAAACGCATTTCCCACCGACTGGTCTAACTCAATGCCAAAGTAAGTGTTCTAGACGCAAAGTTAGGAAATCGCTCTTATGCCACCAGGTGTATGCATGGAGACTGTCATAGATGCGGCAATAAAAAAACAACTGCTGGTTTTGAAAAATGCAAAAATCACTTGCACTCTTTACCATCAAGTTCTACAGTGGCGGCTTATCGTTTGGAACTTTTTTAGCTCCTTTGGCAAGAAGCCACCCACCATCCACTGTTCAATCAACTGCGAGGTCAGGAAAGTTATGCGTTTGTTTACATCACAAGCACTGGATCGCAGGAAGAAATCACAGATGAAACGCGACATCTGAGCGAGGTAAACAATTTTTATTTGACCCGTTTGTGGTTCGGTTTTGTTTGAAGCAAGCGGTTTAATATGCGTTTTAAGTAAACCTTCCTTGTTGAAACGTAACGTTGAAACCCGCAGCAGCAGTTGAAAGTGTGGACAAATAATTTGTTTTTCTGGCTTACGGTTTAACAACTTTTCTCTTTTAGAGCAATGTGCTTTGTTGTACTGTCATGAAATCTCTTTCGCGTGACAGAAATGCGAAGTTTATGATCAAACTAATAATGTCCCCACATTGATGCAAGGTCACCCGACCTTTATAGCGACATACGCAGCTGTTTGAACAACTGATGTCATACAAATTATTTAAAATGAACATGGACACAACATAGTATGTTGCAATAAACGAGAAGGAACGAAGAAAAGCTAAGAAATCGAAGTTATTTTGAATTTGGAGGAAAACTGAAGATTACGACTTTGAAATTTGGCAAAAGAAGAGTTGTTTGTCCCTGATTGGAACTTACAAACAACTGCCTCAATGGATCGCTTAAAACTGGGGTGACGAACCTATTTGCTGTCGCGGGCCACTTTGTCAGTTACCGCTGAGTAATCGGGCCGCACAACTTTTTGGCCATACTATGAAACCTGTTAGTTCAAGACTGCTGGTCTCGACTGAATGCTTCGCGGGCCGCACGAAATTCTTTTGGGGCCGCATGTTTGTCACCCCCTGGCTTAAAACATTGCTGTGTACAGAATAGTTTGCCATTCTTTGTTGTCGCATTTTACAAGGCTTAACTCTGCCAACAGAAATCAAGTGTGTTTAATTGAAGCTATTATTTTCATCAGTGTCCACTTCATTTAACGACTAACTTGATCCGACGTGCGTTGCCTAGCAATAGCTGTAAACAGACGGCGAACCAAAACATTCCGCGCGCAGCTTATGCTTAACATTGCTTTGAATCGGCAGTTTGATCTGATTCGAGAGCTTCCCGTTCTGAAACTCATACAAAGAGAAGGAAACGTGGAAGAAAAGCGCACCGTCCATGAGATTCACCAACTGATCGGAATCAAGCGTGAGTCATCGCTTGCCGGCGCGAACTGAAAGCAGCCTGCGGTCGAGTGTTCGCCTGTGCTTTATCATTTCAATCCCACATCGCATTTGCCCACAGCGCGAAAGTGGCACAAACACGCCGGCACCGCCACACTGAGCATGCTAAGCTCCCGTTAACATCGGCAGCATCCAGTTGGTCTGTTTCGCTAGGATCTCATACTGGACTTCCCCCACCCCTCTCCGCGCTTATTTGCATGCTTCAACATCCGCCGAGTGCGTGTTTGCTGAGTTGGGGGGGGGAGGGGACCGCCAGTTCGCCGCGATACGCGCTCGCACTGCC
>JGI24022J15233_10003352_pt1 | contig 15839 bp, 9 predicted proteins | sample Ectturendosymbi2_FD_15233 | JGI IMG/M metagenome (IMG submission 15233)
CTTCTACTGTGAACTGTACATCGGCAACATCGTATAACTGTGATGCAACAATAACGTTCTTCTTAATTGCACAACAATGAACAACAAGCGACGCAACAGCTATCAATATTTCTTTTTCGGCTATTAACTGCACTCAACTTCCTGTACAACGAGCTGGCCTACATGGAATCTGAATGCAGAGCGGTGATCTAAAAATTTTCATAATGACGTATCAACAAACTGAAGCAAGAAATTATTTCCCCTAAAAAAACGAGAAACCCTCACGGAACCCTTGAAACTCACGTAACCCCACTACATGTTTTGCGGAATACCAAGGTTCCAGGAGCCATAGGAGGATCCAGGATTTTTTTTAGGGTGGGGTTCAAGGACGAGTTCATCCGGATGTGTACTGACTGCACAGCAGTGAAGACCCAACTGCTCAGGTAACGTTTTTTAACAAACACGGTTAATAACCATGCACATTTTGGTTAAATCACATTTTCACCATTACCCAGGCTTACTGGGACGTTTCCGGAGCAGAGGCGGCCTTCAAAAAATTCAGAAATTATTCTCAAACTTATCTAACCTTGAAACGCAACTTGTTGAAAATTGGAAAAGTTGTATTATTAGCAAAACAGATGCTTCCGAAAGATCTCAAGTTCGAACATGGGAGCGCCAAACCAAACTTCTTTCTCTCCCCAGGCGCCATCTAACCTCATTACGCCCCTGCACATCACGATTGTCTAGGCAAAATGGCGAAATTTGTTTACAAAAATACCTGCCTATCAGTGGCAAACTATCAATCACAAACTATTTAAAACAAAATGCTGTTAATTATCGAAGTCATTTGACCATAGAAGATAACTTAAATGTCGAAAAAAAGGTATATTATTTCGAAAGCAAGCACAACTTCCCCCAAAAAAAAGTCGCTTGGGGTATGCGCAGAGACAAACATACCAAAAAACTCGAAAACAATAATTATGCTGGCACTCTGCCCTGGAAGGTGTTTATTACATCACAAGGGCATTGAAAATGATCAGACAATACTTGGAAACGCGAAGTTTTCAGTGACTCAATGACCAAATTCTCATACATTCATTTTTTACCAAACGTGACTATATCGTGGTAACGCAATTTTAGAAATACTGTGCAGTAGCCTAGGTTGAAAAAAATTATTAGAGATAGCAGAATGTTGGTCGATAAAAAAGCATCTGATTTCGTGCTGAGCTGAACTTTTGTCCAAAATTTGTTGCTGGCAGGCAGGGGTGTATTGCTAAAAAAGAGGTGTGGCGTGTGGGAACGACGTTCCCACACCAAACATAAAGGAAGACTGATTCGCCTACAAGAATTTCAACACTGGAACTTCCTGTTTCACTTTAGTGCTACGGTGCTATACACGTGATAACTTGTCATATATTCATTTATTTTGCTCCAAGCGCTGCACGTGGAAATTGAAATGAAAAATCTAAATCTTCAAGTAACGTTACTATTGCAAAAAGGTGTGGGAACGCCGTTCCCACCCCACTATACACCCCTGTTGGCAGGTCTGATGATAATCAGTTGTCACCTTTAGCATAACCTACAGCTAATCAAACGCACTTCATTTTAGCCTACCTGACATGTAGATTACGTTTTACGGTTAAGTTTGCTGTTTTGGAGTTTACGCTGCCACTGAGCGCTCTAACCTAGTCTGTAGTTAACTGCATTGTAAGTTCATTTAGCGCGCGGCCCGCAAAAGAATTTCGTGCGGCCCGCGAAGCATTCAGGCGAGACCAGCAGTCTTGAACTTTGTTTGACCCGCTTCTAATCTTTGCGCTTCTAATGAACAATTTTTTTCGTTTCTAACAGGTTTCATAGTATGACTAAAAACTTGTGCGGCCCGCTTACCTAGCGGTAACTGACAAAGTGGCCCGCGATAGCAAACAGGTTAACCACCCAATGTTAGCGTAATTTTAATGCCTTCGCTTAACTACAGTAATAACATGAGCTGCACTCATTCATAAAAGCTTGTAGTAAAAAATAGTATGATCTGCAGCTTATTCGACTTTTGTCCACAGTCTGCTCAGCCCCGTCGCCACTGGGGGGCTTTGGTGGGCTTAGCCCCCCCCAAACAAAGCTCCAAGTCCCCAAATTAAAACATGACACACTATAAATCAGTGGAGTTTTTGTCATTTTTATAAAGTCAAGCCCCCCTATTGAAAACTTTCTAGCGACCGTTCTGAGACTGCTGCTTATTCATGTTTTGTCCACAAGAAGCCCAATCTTACCCAAATGAAACAAGAGTTTAAACACTTACGTGCGCAGTAGCATGGCCAGCTCAAAATTTTGGGTGGGTCTTAATGTTTGATTTTAGGCGAGCAGCAGTNTATTGCTTGAGANTATGGCTTTTAAAATGACTAGACATTCTAAAAATTTGAAGGGCCCCATGCCCCCTGGCTACGCCTATGTACATGCGGTTGATATAACGCGTATGTAATGTAAATACTTCATGTAAACACTTTCGTATTTATATTACATCGGGACCATATATTTTATATAAAAGCTTGTTTGCTAGAAGTTTCATTTATAGTGAAATAAACACATTCAAACTGTCCAAATTCAATAAAATAAACTATGCATTTAATATTTTCGTCCCTATCCTTGTGCAAGAAATGGTTTATTTCAAGGCTATACAAAAAAATCACCCCCAATGGACGTTTCTGTGTCGGGAACTACCGATCAAAAACGTATCTGAAAAAATTTAGGGGGTCTTCAGCCCCCTTAGCCCCCCCTCCTGGATCCGCCTATGTAACTCTCTCCTATCCAACAACCTCTACTAATGTTTGCAGCGGTTTTGTCATGAAGATGTGCCACTTGGTTGTCAGATGTTGTATTTTGGGAGATCCATCATTGTATTTAAACTCACTGCACACTTAAAATATTTTAGGCTTTCGCAGCAGCCCTACTACCTGCTTCTTATGGGTGTGGGTGGACAGTTCTAACCGATTTTCCAGCAACTACGCTCCGCATGGTCAGGTAAGACTTTTTCACTTATTAAGTTTACAGTCATCAGCGTGAATATACGTACTGGCTCTCTCAGAAAACTTGAAACATTGTTTTGCAATGCTTATCACTTTTTTGAGTAGTGAAAAGTGCTATTTCACAAGGCATGATAGAGACGAGAATAAAGTGATAAAGCGTCAATGTTCTTATCAGCGAATTAACGAGATAGTAACTTCGAAACTGTTGAAACGTTATTTATGTTTCTTGAAATTGACAAAACGTTGTCTTTTTTTTATTTTCGTAGATCCTCGAACGCGATGAATCAAACAACTACCGATCCGTTCAACTGGTTGTAGACAACCTCATTTGCCGGATATCCGGTCCAGAGCTGTTTATCGACGACTTTGCCGTTGCCCAGGCGGATACGTTACACTATATTTTTCTTGATCCATCCAACATGCAAGCGTCAGTTTCTTCCCGAGTAGTCGCAACGATGGCATCTCTCTCAGAATCGCCCGACCTCAAGCGGAAACTGAAAGCCAACTTTTCACTGCATCTCCATGAGAATGATCACAAACGCCTTATTTGTGACGTAATAACTACTCACGATTTGAACTACGAACCATACCAGACAGGGATTGGTTCCGCTTCGTTGCAAACCGCAGCGCAATTGCCGCTGTCGTTGGAGATGTGCGGCATGAAGGTTCTTTTCCGGTTAGATCTTACGTTAGAAGATGCAGTACACGCTGTGGCGGAGATCTTTGCTCATGTGCGATGCTATAGAAATATTCTCTTGATTAAGAACATGAAAGTAAGTTCGTTTCAGAATTAGATTTTGCATCGATTACAAATATTTATTGCAGGTTGTTCATTCTTCAAGTAGGCCTTTGGCATATGTTTCTTTAAAATGCATTGAAAACTGTTGACCCAAAGAAGATACAGTATGTAAGCAATAAGCACAAGTAACGCAGATTGACAAAACTATGATCAAATATCATATACTTTGAGATCAGCCAAAGTGCAACAAGCCGTTGGACTACTTTGTCAAAACCAGGGTTGCGGAGCCGGAGTCGGAGTTATAAGGAGTCGGAGGTTTTCGGGTGGAGTCGGAGTCGTATTCCTAACAACACCAGGAGTCGGGTGTTTTTGTCCGATTCCGGCTCCAGATTCCCAGTTGGATCATTTCTTACATCACATTCCTAAATTGGGAATTCCTGTTGAAATGGTACAATTTCTGCTGAAACTTTTATTGAAATAGAGATTTTTTTGCTGTGCACCACGATTTCCATTGGATTTAACAGTCAAGTTTCATACCCTTAATGTTAAGGAGTCGGAGTCGGGAGTCGGGGTCGGAAATGTTGGAAAGGTCGTAGTCGGAAATTTTGGAAACTCGGAGTCGGAGTCGGAAATTTTGGAAACTCGGAGTCGGAGTCGGAAATTTTGGAAACTCGGAGTCCGGAGTCGGAGCTGGATATTTTACCTCAGAGTCCGCAGCCCTGGTCAAAACCAGTTGTTAGCTCGTTTCATTGATTAAGGTTGTTGCTGCTAATGACGTAGATGTGGCTTTGTAGGAATGAAACAAGCAAACTAGGTTGTCTACGACAAATCATAATTGTTTGGTAAATAGTACAACAAAAAATAATTTGAGTGATTCAAAATCAGTCGAAAAAACATGACATTTTCTTCAACTATTTTTTCAGGTGAAAGGATTGGATACAAAAGATGAAGCGGTTTTAGTCCGACCAACCATATATCCTAGAATAAGAAGCTCTTTAATTGCCTTTGGAGAGATGGTTAACTTCGGAAACGAACTTATTCAACCCTGCACACTTTCTTTAAATGCGACTATGTGTACTCCTTGTGGATGTACTTGGCCAAGATTTCATGTTTCAGGCCTCGTCTGTCTGCCTGACAAAACTTTGCAACCAGAAGAGACAACCTCGATTCGTTTTCAATTTGAAATCACTGCAAACGACTGTTTGTGCGCAGGCGAAGAACAAGAACAGTTCGGGGAAATTCTGTTTGAGCTGTCACCCATCCACCATTCGTTGAAGCATTACACATCCAGCAAAAACTCCGCTAGCGTGAAAATTAACTGCATTTTCTCACCCTTGCTTCCAGCTGCGGCATTTGTGGTGACCTTGTATGACTTATCTATCAAATCACTACTCTTCTATCCGAACACCGAACCTTGGAACATAGAAACAGACACACTCAATGTTTATGTTCAAGCCGAGGTTTTGCTGCCGGCTATTGATGGTCTGCCACCTTCATTCCAACCCATTGGTCGCCTTTTTCCCGAGGCAAAGGTTACTTTTTCTCTTCGTATAAACTCACAAGGGGACAAAGGCATTGTTTACGTGGATGTGCTGTCTCTGATCAATGACCAAGGATGGGTTGTTGAAAACACCACCATGCGTTTAAGGTATGTAGGAAGCAGATATTAAGGATAAAAAGCTATTACTCATAGAGGCCTGGATGGACTGGTTGAGGAATGAACTTGCTGAGGTAGTGTGTGTGCGTTGATGTGGCAGGACCTGTACGCGAGAGGATAATAATTTGAGGAAATTCCAAAGCGAACACGCATTACAGTCATTGAGTTGCCCATGCAGTCATCAGTTGACAGCACTGAAGTTGCGTTGCGCGTAAAGCTACTAACTTCAAGACCGTTGGGATTCATTTCGCTGCTGAAATTATGTTTTCGAAGTGAAATTTAGGCGTAGTACTCCACGTGGCGATCAGGAGTTCAGTGACATATACTGTTTTCATCGCTTTCAAGTTATCATGCAAAAAACGCTTGTAACTTTTTCAAAAAATATTGTGAGTTTTACAAAAAAGCTCTCGATCTTTCTACAATAAAAAATTGCTTTTTTGCATTTAACAGAAACACTTCATAAAATTTTATCAATTGTGTTCTATTTGATAGTTAATTTACCTATTTACATATTTACGTGCACTGGAGACAAAACAAAATTACCGCAAATGCAATTAGGATTTTTGATGACCAAAATATTTTACATTCGATTCAGGCAGTACATGTACTACGATTTGAAAGTGAAAAAACGGAAAAACCTTCGATTTTTTTGCGGAAAGCAGCTGACTCTGATAGCAAGAGTATCACTCATCTCCCATACTTCAAGGGATGGTTTCATTTTACATGAAATTGAGCTCGGGAACAACAATTACTTGTCTGCAATCAATACATCATGCGTGGGCGACATGATTGCCATCCAGCACTTATCAGCCAGTCCAAGTACAGGTGCCACTGGTTTGAACTCAAGCAGAGAAGATCTGCGGGTTCAGTTTTCATTGCTGCTGTACAATAGCATCGCTATGTTGAGTAACGACACCACGCAACCTGTGCATAACTTGTTCTGCATTCAACTACATGCTTCAAGCATTCCAGAGGGAAAGGGAAATGCACTGCATGATCTATCCGACTGCATGGAAGTCAATGGGAGCAATATTGAAGGTGAATTATTATGCGCAAAACATGAATCTGCTCACAATTCATTTGTACTTTCGTTGTTATCACTGTCATCATCTTCATCATCACTGTCGTCGTCATCACCATAGCAATCTTTGCCGTCATCAACATCCACAGATTGAAGGTGTAAAAAGATCGTGTTTGAAAAAAACTTGTAAAAATGCTACTCAGTAATTTTTTAGGTTTTTCTCTGAAAGTCACGCAAAAAATATATGTTTTGTGAAAATGTTCTCTCTCTCACAGTAAAAGGTTTGGTAAAACTGAACGGCCTTTCCTGCATTTGTTGATTGTCGCTTATTTGGCAACTTTATCAACATGTTTGATACAATCATCGAAACGGTGACAGTTGGTTCGTTTTTAAAATTATCTAGAGCATGTAGGGCAATTAGCGTGGCCCACGGACCACATATGGCCTTCTCTAAACGCGGCCTTCTAACAGTGGATCGGAGTCAAATTAATTGCCCAGTCCCAATCTAAAGTATCTGTATGAGAAAGTTAAATCTTAGAAACAGCGCCATTATTCTATTTAGGGATCTACACAGCCGGCCTTCCGGGCAATCGCTGGTATAATGAACATAACCTATGAATTCGTCAGAAAAACTGCTTTTTATTTTTGAAGCAACTCATGAAACAGCAGATGGAATTGTTCTGGATATCAACTTGATGTTTGCTACAAAAGCATTCAGTCACATTATATGCTGTGAAAGCAAGTTCTTGGTGTTAACTGCACGCCCTACTGTTGCATGGATGGCAATCACTCCCACCGAAGATCCGGTCGCAGAGAACAACCAAGACTCTGTCAAACTTCTTTGCGCTTGCAATGCGATCGACTTGTCATTTGTAGAAAAGTTCGACAGTGCCGTTGTTCCAACAATCGATTTTTACTCAGAGATGACTCAAGAACTGTCCGTGAGTTGATAGCTGTGTGATTTGCACTGTTGTCATACCTTGAGCAGTAACCTCTACTAATATGAATTTGTGCATGAACGTACTGTACAGGAAAGGGTGAGAGCAAAAATCTGGATCGATACATCGATTGGAACTCTTACCTAGTTACAAAAATGCCAAACGTCTCTTGTTTTTTTGTTGTTATTTTAGTTCCGAATGGATTTTTCTTACGAGCAATCCGTCAGTCCGTGTGACTACCAGTTGCTCTGTGCTTTGGCGAGCACATTCAAAGAAAATGAAATAGCTCAAAATCAAAGGCGAGTTTATGCTTTTAAACTACGTATTTTAGATTTTGCTGAAGACACCCAAAACATTTGTTGCGGATCAGGAAGCTTTTGAAATGACAACATACGCTACTACTCATGATCGAACAGTTTTTCTTGAAGAAAAGTTGGATATCCAGACTATTAGGCTGTCAAGTTTTGCAACAACCAGTGAAGCTGTTGGTGATGGAACTCGAACAAGCGAAAGAACAATGTTGGTGAAATTAAGGTGAGAGATTTTTAAGGGATTTTTTTGATGAAAATACAGTCTTATCACGTAGTTCATTTATTTCTATAACATTTTGTCGTCTCGAAATAAGACAGATGTGTTTGGAATAGGTTGTAATACCAGCGTAACAAGGTTACAACTTGTTTTAAAAATATACAAGTTGGAAATTTTTCTGGAAAATTCTGCTTTATGCGAAAATTGAGAAACAGTCTTTTCAGGTTTGTGTGAAATACAGTGGGAACGTTGTTGAAATGTTGTTTTAACAAGCTTTTCCAAAATTCTAGAACGCAAATTTGTTAAATTCAGGAATGTGCAAGCGTTTTGATTAAGAAGTGTGCTTTCACACTCCGACAAAAACCACACACTTTAGCAAAAAATGGTTGACATGCAAATTTTGCTGTTCTTTTTCAAAGACTTCGCTGCTTTAGGTTAAAGCCTGCAGGGTTTTGGAACTTCACTAAAGCTTTTTGAAAACAATTTTGAATCGGTTTAGATTGCAGTTTTTCATCCACGTTTTAATTAAATTATTTAAAGTTGCTGAAATCAGTTTTCATTTTTAGTTATTTTTGAAATAATTTTTTGCAAATAGTTGCATTTCAAACGCTTAAAATTTTGTTTTTAGTTTCTCTCATCTTTCAACACAATTTTGTGGAAAGATAAATTTGGAATCTCGAATCGAGTCAAGAAGGTTTTTTGAAAATCAAACCAAGATACCTTCGATGATTAGAAAGGTAAGTTACAATATCGATAGACTGTTCAATTCCTCAAAATATCACAGACCTTGTAAAACTCATTTGCAATATTTTTTCAGAACCATTATTGCATGCATGGTATACACTATTTATGTATATTTCGATTTATGAAAATATTTAGTTAATTTTGGATCCAAGAAAAAATTTCGATTTAGTAAATCACTCCATATCACAAAGCTCCGACTCTACGTAACTTGGAAAAATCGCTTCTTACAAATAGAACGCAGTGTACGCAAACGAACAATATAATTAGTTTTAATAATAATATTTTTTTGGGATTTCAGAAGTCAAACCTTTACACGTTCTACTAATCAAAAGTGATTTACTCGACTCTCTCGCTCAAAAACCATGCACTTGCTCATGGTAAAAAACTAGTCAAAAATAAAAGCAATTCTGAAATGCAAAATATATCATACAAGATTGATTTAGAAGAAAATGTTTTAACTAATAACTGAAGTTTTAGAAGAAAAGTTCACAGCGAAAGTTTGATCTACAGAAGATAAATATTCACACACACAATTTACTACCAGAAAAACAACAAAAAAGGTGAAATTGGTTGCACTTCCTTGCACTGCATTCTAACAAGCGTATGAGCATGGCTGGAGCAAATTCTATTTTAGTGACAAACCGGAAAGTGAATAGAGATTGCTTCGGTTTGAATGCTTGTAGTTATCAGGAACCAAGATAATCCGATCGAAAGATTTTAAGAGTTTTGCGTAAAAGTCGACGAGAAGTCGACATGGAAATGTAGAAGTATATTTTCTTAGAAAAGTGTAAATGTACAAGGTAAAGCATTATTTACAGTAACTAGTCATTGCGAATACTGTATTATACTGTGCTTTCATCAACTCGCTGGTGCAGTATGGTACCATTGTCTGGGGAAAAGCCGTCTCTTTCCAATTTGAGCTAGTATCAGTTGCTCTCAATCATGCCATTAGATGTTTCATCACTAGTGATTGTGCATCATCTACTATATAGACGTAACACAAAAATTCTGTCGTAAAAAAACTTTTAGATTCTTGAAGTAGATAAGGCCGGGTCTCGTCGACCTCGAAAAACCGTAGAACCGGGTCCAAAAGAGAAACACTTTGGGATATTATACAGAAATATAGCGTTGACTGCCACGTTCTACTGGCCATTAAATCATTGTGTTTTTCCTCAGAAGTTTCCGTCAGTCTCAACGGTTTAAAGTCGAAAGCTATCCTCATATACTGGACTCCAGCAAGAGTGCGCACAGTCGCGGCTGCATGCAATCAAATCCGAATGAAATTTAGCACCAAACAAACTACAATAGCGTGTTTTTCTAAAAACCTAAGTTAGTATGTGTAAAGGAAGCGGGAAAACACTGCAATGGGTTGCGGTTTGTTTCACGAAAGAATTAGAATCTCTAGGCTTGCTGCAAGGTTCCGTGGCATCAGCCAGCAGAGCACCGCTTTCATGAAGTTGCGATGATACCGACTCGCACGTACATATCTGTCCTCAAGTAATCAGTCTCTGCAAAGGTCGCGCAGTGGAATCAATCAGCCAATTTTTTGAAGCAGGACATCGATTTCAAATTGTTACAATCACCCCCAGTCCTAAAATCTGCAAGCAAAAGGTTACGGGTGAAATGCTGAAAGACTAAAGCAAGACCAAAGAAAGCAAGCAAACTCTGAACTAAAATGTTTGTTTTTTTGGTTGATATCGTTCTTCATAAATCACATACAACTGTTCGGCGTGATTTCTGGTTGCTGGTAGGCGTTGCGCAAACGGTATAAACTAAATCTCTGTAGCGGGGCAAAGCTTGACGCCTGTCTTACTACATCGTGTAGAGCAATGGTTCTTAACTTTTCCAACCGCGGAACCTCTGTTCCTGACGACCATGGCTTGGGGGCCACACGTTTGAGGTTATGTCATTACTCAAAGTGGTGGTCATTGTTGTTTGTGCATCTGACGGTTGAATGAAAACACTTTGGCATTCCTTCTGGGGAACCCCAGATTTTTCACTGGTGACCCGGTTAACAAGCAGCGATTTAGAGTTTCCTTGCTTTCTCTACCCTTGCTTTAATCCTTCAGCATTTCACCAGGGAGATTTTGCTCCCGTTCGCAGGTATCTGGAATGAGTATGCGTATAGTTGCGTGAATCGATTTCCAGTTGAAAATATTTGCTCATTGATTTCACTTGAGCAACTTTAGCGCAGCACTTCTCAACCTTATCTTTCGACGACCGAAATACGAAGCAACAAGTCATACGTCCATGGCGTCGACGAATTACGTTCACCAAGCCACTTTTCACACAATTACGTTTCATAATCACAAAGTGTATTGTACATAAATGAGACAAACCAACGTAAATGTAAATTTTTAAATGTCAAACTTTTCCAATAAAGTCCAAATCAGGAACCACAACTTCGAGCTAGCTGGAACATCACAACACGTAGCATCACAACCACTTGCCAGCTAGCGCGCTGAGGTCAAGACCATCACGTAAACGCATTAACATGTCACAGTGACAGTGGTTACAATAGCAATTGGTTGCTGCAAGATTTGTCACATCAGAAAAAAAATTATTAAATAAAGTGCTCAGAATAAATTGGAATTTACAAAATTTGAGCACAAACAAACAATGACATTAAGGAGGTCCCCGAAACAAACTGCGACCCACTTTGGCGTTGCAACCCAGGGGTTGAGAAGCACTGCTTCAGCGGAAAACAATACTTGAACACCACATCGGGTTCAAGTATGAAAACCACATCGGGTTCAAAACTGTATTAATAATTTTAGCAAGACCAGATAATCAGGTATACTACAAACTTCTTCTCCAGATATTTCTTCGTTGCCCTGGAGATGTTTACGACGTGCGAGCAATATCAGCAGCAACTGCTATGAAGTCAACAACAGCTGGAAATGGAACAGTTACTTTAGATGTGTCATATGTTCTTGAGGTAATGTCACCGCCTGCTACTCTAGTTTTTGCGTACCTGATGTTAAAGAAAATATACGGTATGTTAATAATGAAAAGTTTGGTCTGATTTGAAAAACAACAATTTTTTGGCATTTGGGTCTATTGATACAGTCTGTCAACCACTACTTTCTGGTGAAAAAGATGTTAAACAAGAATTGTTTAACACGTTGATGCATGCGGTTTATTTCAGGTAACCAACGTTTTTAAAGAGAGTATTTTATCACCGGTTCTTCAAATTGCCGCGTATTTGAGTCGCGGAGCGGAATTCAATGCCCAGGCGTCAATACCTTTAGAGCCAAAATCTTACACGTAAGGCTGGCATTTGCGAATATACGTGCTGGAGTATTGTATTGAAATATCGAACATGTATTCAATTNACTGTAAAACGCGATATGTTTTCTTCCTGCTAANCACATATCTTTACTGTCAAACTCTGAGGCAAAAAAATAGCAGTGTCAGCTGCACCATTAGTTGGTATTGCTACTTGTGACACTTACCCAAACGTTACTGCATTTATGTTTTGCTGATATAATTTTTGTGCTAAAGATACACGTTCGGCAAATACCAATTGCGTAACGTTTACATTTTTAATAAAACTTGTTTTTCTGTGGCAAGGCGTATGTACTCTTTTGCCTGCAAAAACCTTGGATTTAGTTTTATACTCTGAAAACACTGCTTCGAAACCAATATATCCAATATACAGTAATGCAAGGCAATGCATTCTAGAAGATTGCAGCAGATTTCAAGCTCCGGCCTGCCGTCAACTGCCGTCGCCAAAATTGGATAAAGAAGCCAGCTGTATTGTGTGTTGCTTACTGCGTACTGTAAGCGGATTTAATCAACCGTAGTGTGATAGGTTTGTGAATGGGATACTTTTTCTGTCTTATCCCATGGCAACTTGTGACTATCCCGTCCCATGGGAATTCCACGACACCAGTATTACGAAGGAAATTACATCATCTTCACGTCTAATGTCTAGCTTCTAGATAACTTTGGCTGATACGCCCCAACCTGTCAAATAAGGGGGCCAATAAAATTGAGGATTCCTTTTTTAGTTGTTACCTAATAAAGGCCCAACAGCCTTACAGTATTTTCGGAGCTTCGTGTTAGTACGCCATAAGTCTGAGCATTTATGTCTAATACTTACTGTGCTGTAAGCATATAATTATGGTATGCAACTTCAGACCATTACCGCTATATAACGTTACAATTACGTGGGATGGGGTATGGAACAAATTTCAAGTCCATGCAGTCGAATCCCACGGGAAACATTCTGTAGGATGGATTCCTTTGGGATACTATTCCCGCGGACAGGCCTGGATAGAGTGTTTCAGTACAATTGTACAGTGGTTGCCATTTTGTGTTAAGTAATAAAGCTTTTACGGAGAATAAAGGTGTTCCACGAATCATCTGTGCAGTTCTTCAGAATTAAACCTAGCCCATGGCATACATTTGTTGCAAAAGATTTACTGTGCGTTTTTTTTATATTTTGAAGAAAGAAAAGCAGTATTCCAGTGATATTCTTATGATACTTTGTATGCAATACATTCTGCCTGCCTCACACGAAGGATTTAAATCGTTACGTTACTTCCTGTTGCTGTCATGATTTTTTTACACCCCTATCTATTTAATTCAGTAATTTCTTGCTTTCCATCAAATCCGAAGAAACATACACTTTACTGAAAATGAAACACGACTCGACGAAGAGCAAAACAATGCGACAATACGTTGAGGTATCGAAAATTAATTGCATTCAATCGCTTTTAGGTTTAGGTTTGTTCGTGTCGCATTTGTATTTTGTTGACGTTATGTGTGCTTGCTCCAAGGTTTAAAACTAAATGATAATTAATCATATGCAGTTCTTCTGAAGTATCAGTTTCGTTTTTATGTTGTTATATTTGGATTATACATCCTCCGTGCGATTTTCTTAAAGTGCTAGTTGTGTTTCCACCGGAACAATAAGCTACCGCGTGTCAAGAACAATTGGTAAAAAAACAATGAACTGATGCATCAAAGACAAGGAGACAAATCTGTGCAACAACAGAATAAAAAAATGGCCCGGCGGCAATGTTGCCTCTATGCTGCGCGGTGGCGCAGGTGGTAAGATCCCTCCTCGCAGTTGCAACAATGCTTGCAAACAATGCGCAGTTGCAACAAAAATTGTGATTCAGCGCACCCGCTTGTTTTTCCGCGCAGCACTATTAAAAATTGGAGGGAACTTTGCCCGGTGGGGATATTTAACATTCAGAACACCAGACCATTTGACCTAACTGTTATTTTCGCGGTCGCAAAGCAAAACAAAAATGATAGATGAGCTTCGGATCTGGTGCACTAAAGTTCTGCTACACTTCTGTGAACTCGCAATCACAAAATGGCTTTTATGCCATCGACGGTCGGGAACCACAAGAAATTGTTTGTGACTTTGTATCTAGCTTCTTATTGGTTTCGCCGGTGTCGCTGCTTCTGGTTGAAATCTGGCTAAAAGTTGTTGCCATCTCTTGATCACAGTTGGAGTAGGTTCAGCTGTGAGATCTTTTGGGATAGGCGTTAAACAGACATGCATAGGGTCAGACAAGCATTTGCTTCGTTAAAACATTTCTTCAATATCGATTCCAGATTCATTCCCACAAGCTGATTTGTACTTTTGGTTTCACTCATGTGCACCTCACTGTGTTCGACCACGCCTATTCCGATGAGGCTGTGTTGTCCAACAACGTCGTTGCAATCGACATCAGCGAAATTAAAAGAAGCAACTTTTGCAGCCAAAGTTTGCGCGAGCCGAACCTCGGGGTCTGGTTGTCTCTCAACTCATTCGTAATGCAACCTGCGGGTGGTAGGTTGAAATCATCCTTTTCATGCCTGAGAGGGCTGTTCCAATAATCAGCTTTTAGATATTTTGCAAACCTATAGCGAAGTTTGGCATATTTTCGATTTGTGCAGTGTCGTTTCATTCCAATGGCCTGGTTTATAACATTAACTGTTTGACTTACAGCAAATAAATCTGTTACGTTTTGAGTCCGTACGGATGTTGAAAGAGGTGGTAAGTTTGTGTTTTGTTAAAAACTAGAGTGTGTTGAAAATTTGAATCAAAGATAATAGAAAAAACCTTGATTGTGAGTAGATCTTCTGTTACGTTATTTTTGTTGTTTTTATGGAACAGGCACTGGAAGTCATTACGAGGCCAACTTTGACTTTGACATTGTTCGTGACGAAGACGTTGTGGTTAAAACTGGTTTGTCTGATTTGACAACTCTTGCAGCAATTGCTGTCAATATATCAACATCGAGTGGCGGCATGACCTCTAATATATACAGCGAAATTCTGGACTTGAGAACACTTGCAGGAATGTATTGAATATTTATGTACAAACTAAAGGTTTTAAGAGATGGCGCAAAATCCACCACTGGTATTCACAAAATTTGCAACCTACGTGCTGACCTACACAATCAAACTGCAAAGTTTTGTTGTAAAGTCGTAGCGTGACAAAAGGTTTTGCAGGAACTTTTGCGTGCAGAGTACATTTTGTGTTGTTCCGCCGAATACCGTGTGTTTCATGGCCTTGAATTGTTCTTTTCTAAATACAAAACGGTTTACCGAGAAAACCTGTGCAAAAAGTGGACAGTTTTCATAAAAGAGCTAGAATGCTACAAATGCGCTTGTAGGCATCTGGGTCAATGGATTTGAATTTATAAAACATTTCACTGTCAAATCAATCGTTGTAAAAGAAACAAATATTTTCATGTTGCCACAACGAATGTTTGCGGCGAGTAGCAATCAGAACCAACGTAAATGTCAAATATGCAACGTAGGCGTTTCTTTGCAACAGACGCTCTCACTGAATAGTTAAGAATATTTCTAAGCACAGCACCGATATGTGGTAATGGCATTTTTCAAACAAGTAATGATGACTTTTACCGAAAACAACGAGTATTTCGTTTTTCACGCTTAATTTACTTCTTTAAATTTTTGAAACAGGCAACAAAGGCTACTATTTCGTGGGTGGTTATTATTATTTTGCAACTTATGCCGGCTTGAGCTACTACGATTCCATTACATATTGCAGGTACATTGTTTCTTTTTGCAAGTTGTCATTTGCAATGTTAAACATATCCTTTAATTTAATTTATTTGTTTATAGCAGACACGAAGTCCATAGTAGGAACACACACACTCTGCAGAACGCAGGTTGATAAAAACAGACAATACAGAACGTAGTACAAGACATTGAAGTCGGCGAAATCACAGGGTTACAGACA
>JGI24022J15233_10003356_pt1 | contig 15833 bp, 5 predicted proteins | sample Ectturendosymbi2_FD_15233 | JGI IMG/M metagenome (IMG submission 15233)
TAGTTTTTGTGTGCGCTCATGCATGACCATATTTCAATTGCTTATAACTCAAAAAGGTCAACTGGTATGAAGTTGATTCTTGTTTTATTTGAAAGCTCTAGAGCAGAAGATTTTTTTGGTTTCAGGAAACCTTTGCTTAATTACCTATTCGATATGCTTTTCATCATTTTATGTAACAAAGGGGATATTGACTCATCATTAATATATGCACTAGAGCAGTGGTGCTCAAACCGTGGCCCGCAAGGCCCTATGGAGTGGCCCGCGAAGCAATTTTCATTGGAAAGAAAACTTAGCACTTTAATCAGTTAAGAGAATTTTTATTGAGATTATTATTTTTTGTGGCCCGCAAAGGGTTTTATGTTAGTTTTCAAGTCAAACTATTTGCAACTCTTGCTAGAGGCAATGTAGCTTCATTTTACCAATCTTATGCTACCAAGTGTACACAAAACGTCAGCCACTTTCATCCAATTCATCCAACAAAATAAAATGAAAGGAATAGTCCTGTTTGCACTTATGCTTTAGTAGTGCAAACTTCAACTAATTATCAACTCAATCCCGTTCGTTAGAAAAAAAATTGTTGCAGCTGTGTATAACACTACATAGTACACTGCCATACTGCTAGATGTTTACCAGGAACAAGTATGCTTCAATACAATTTATGCATCCCAGTGCAATTTCTTCATTTTTTTCGACCACAAAAAGATGGTTTTTGCTGGATACTAACAGAACTACCTTATTGGTCTATTGAAAACCATGGCCAAAATCAGTCCATGGCTACTACCATGTCTCTTCAAGATCAATAACAAAGATAATGAAGAGATTTGAGGAAATTAGCTCTGTTAATGCAGCTAATTGTCTATGGACACAAAATAAATAGTTAACTGCTGATTCACCTTGCATACTACATGAGGTTGATATTGGGGAGATATTCATTGCTGTTGAATTGCTTGCACCATGCATGTCAAGCATAAGGGAAACCATGAAAAATTGTTCGAGATAGCAATTTTTCTAAGTCAATACATTTAAAACTTTTTTGATTCGACAACATTGTTGGAATCTTTACAGTGATGAAGTCTGGAGACTTGGTCTCGAGACCATTTTTGCGAGTCTCAGTCTTGGTCTTGAAGGTTTCAGGTCTCATCTTGATCTCAAAGGTTACAGGTCTCGGTCACAAGCCTGTTATCTTAAAACTGCAGATATTGCGAGGATATGGCTTTGCACAACTTCTGAAATTCAGTAAGTAAGAAACAACCAAAACAGATTGGAAAAATGCCAGAAATGTGAAAAAACTTAAAAGTAGTGATGATAATTTTTTTAAAAATTTCAGCAAATTGCACAAATTTTGAAATTTTGAATTTCGGTCTTGAAGTTTTTACAAGGTCTCCGTATGAAAGGTTTAAGGTTAGTCTCGACTACAAAACTGATTATTTGACAAAACAAAAATAATGCCATCTGAAATACGTATCAGACAATGTATGGGTGAATTTGAAGAAAAAACAACTGTCAATGTGTATGGAAATAAGATTTATGTTTGTATCAAATCAAGTAAGATCTCTCGATCATGCAACACTGGTTTTTATTTGAATGGAATTATAAAGAATATCAACCAGACAAAAAGATTATAATCAGTTAGTTACAAATGAGAAAAAAGAAGAAGTTGCTGCTAAGTATATTGTAAATCTGATTACATGTTAGAATTCACAATGGTAATAGTAATTTTCCTGACCATGAAATTAATCTATGTAAATTTATGTTATGTTTGTTTAAATTCCAAAATTAAAAAAATCAGCAATATTGAAATTGACCCCTTTTTCTAATTTTTTTCACATTTTTCAACATGTTTATCATCTTGAAAAATTGTGTTGAGGGTATTGAGCAGACTTAAGAACTGTATTGTTAAACATTATTTAAAACTTTTTTTTATTTAAACAAATAAAATTAATATAGATTTAATTTAAAAAACAATAGTAGGTTTAATTAAAAAGATTAAAATTATTCTAAAAATTACGTTTTTTAATTTTATGGTAATATTTTTAAAAAATATTTTTGATTGAAAAAATTTTTTAATGGATATATCCTATTACAGGGTGGTCCAAGACTACAAGCATGAAGGGCCACATTACGCTTTGAGAGAAAATTTACGGGCTGCAAAGAGAACTCCATTGCAATTAAAGACTGGCTTGCTGTTCTAATAGACCTAATTTTTGCTGCACACCTAACGCAATTTTTGATTTTAGGGTAATTTTTAAGTTTTCTGTTTGTTTGTTTGGCACTCAAAATAGAGATTTTCTGCAGGAAAAAATGCACAACACACCAACAAAATAACAAAACAATTTTTTGTTTCTTAGTTTTGGTTATAAAGTCAAATTTCCTCCTTAATTTTCACAAGCAAGCATGCAGCTTTCATCAGCCATTCTATTTCGTGTTTCACTTTTCAATCGCGTCATAATTGAGAAAGCACTTTAGCAAATCACGAACTTTGGGATCACATCTTCACAGAACCGTAGCCAGAAAGTCGTTAATAGGGTGACTTTGTGTTTGTGCGGAGGGGTTTATGCTCGTGCAAGGGAGACTTGACATCCAAATTTGAAAAATGCCACTGATTTACAGTGTTTCACATTTCAATTTGGGGGGCTTGGAGTTTGCTTTGGGGGTGACAAGCCTACCAAGCCCTCCCGGTGACTGGATTTCATCTTCAGTGTAAAGTCTTTCAAGCGGGAGCAATTTCTCGTTTGCCCCCCTGGTTACCCTTCAATTATTTCAAAATTGCTTTCCTAGAATTTTTGTAGAGTTTCCGTGGTATTTCCCGTATGTTTTCTCATGTTTGATGCTGCAATGCTTCTTTAAATAAAAACTCTTTCCGTACAGACATTACTTGCAACCTCACAAGACACTGTGGTTTGCCATTGATATTGACGACCCCAGATAGAACTGGACTTTCTGTTTTCCTCTGACATTTTTCTCATGACACTCATTTCTTGCTATTCTTGACTAAATATTACATCATTACTTCCACAATACACACTTCTAATCTAACTCGAAAATCAATTACAGAGTCTATGCTAACAACAAAGATAAAAAATAAACGCATGCTTTGTGGTCACAGAGTACTGCAGCGTTAGCCTAGGTTAGCTCTTGTAACATCCATAAATTGTAAAAAGATATTGTTACCCCCAAATAGTTATATATTCAATTCAATCGACATGCACTTCAGTAATGTGTGACTTGCAAGGGCTGTGTGGCTAATACAATGTATTTAAGACTTTGTGTAAGTACGCGATTCAGAAAGCATTCGCGGACTGCACAATAACTGTCCGCGGGCCACATGCGGCCCGCGTGCCAGTGTATTGGACAACACTGCACTTTTGTATAAACATAAAATTTTTTGCGTTAAGTTCGAAAATAAGCATGGGTGACCAAGATACAGTAGTATCTCCATAACACCAGCCTTTACATAAAAAAATGAAGTCGATTGAAGTTGCACTATTTGAGTTGTAGGTATTTAAAATATCACCATGCTTGAATGCACATGAAAACCATGTTGCCTTATAACAACAATCAACCAGGGTTCAAAGGTCACCAATGAAGAGCTTTCTGTGTTGTTTTGTTCAGCATGGAACCTTCCACTTTACTGCAAAATATTGAATGAAAAGATTCAGAGATAAAGGAGTGACAATCAGTTGAGGTTCCAACAGCAAAACTCTAATAATTTTTTGGTCCAATCCTCTTGAAAAACATCAAAATTTCAAACACTCATAATTTTGGAAATGCAGGTTCGATACAAAGATTCCAACTTTGTTGAGCTCAGAAGCCTGAGATCTTTCCCCTTCTTATAAAATTTCGTGAATTTTGGTGAGGGTCAGATGAAAAATCACCATTTTGCTGAATCACCTGACATGGAATGACCCAAAAACGAATAGCCAATTCATAAAAAACACAGGGATTGTGGTCATAAGACATAATGCTAAATAGCCCGCACTTGAATCCATAGGCAGCAAGAAAATAATCTCAGCTAGGCAGAAACTAAGTTGTGTGTCGCTACAAAATCTCACAGTTAAAAAAAGATATGGCATGTTTCTAAGATCATTCAGAAATTAAGAAACACTTAACTTCAAAAGGTTAACTTAATTTGCCTGAGTGAAAGCCCCACTTGGCACTTAGCATGGAGTTTGTTGAAAACATAATAGTAGCGACATAAAACGAACTGTGAACACTGATAATAACAAAAGGCCTGTGTTGTGACAGGCCGTCCAGATAGCAATAGCAGTATTAGGATAACATATGAGGAGTATGTTTGGTTACACACGATACCAACCATATGTATTGTCATAAGCCATACCAACCCTACACTATTCCTATGCAGTGTTGCCACTCTGCTATAAAGAAAAACCCCAGAATCTACCTTGAAAAAATCCCAGAAAATAATAAAAAACCCAGACATACAAAACGTTTAAAAAAGTCAAAACTGAACTTGAAATGCATGCTACTGGTACTTGCACATCAAAACTAAGGTAATATGTATTATTTGCATCATATTTTTAACAAGTTCAAGTCTATTTCAAACACACTGACAATTTACAAATAGGCTAACAGCAAATCAAATGTATGAAGTAACATAAAAAAGGCTAGTGAGATCTTTTCTGAAATAACGTTTAATGTTTTCCTTTACTTTTACTTAAATGCACATATTGAAACATGTATTGTACCGCACATGATACATTCAAGGTCTTACAGTTATCTTTCACCCTAATCATTGCATTCATAACAATATTTGACTACTAATGTAACATTCAAAATTTTACATTCATAAGAATCATATCACAACGCGCCTGTAAAACAATGAGAAGATTCTCAACCACAGCATCTTCAAACAAAAAAAAAGCATTTCAAAATCATACACAAGCAGCCCTTGATATATCAGCAATAGATTTAAAGTGCTGACCTTGTTGCAACCTCTCCGGTGGCATTGTATTGATTGTGTGATTCACCACGAACGGGATGTGCGTGCAGAATAACACCATTATGTATGTGGCACGAACAAGCAATAATAGAGTGATCTTGTCAGGTGATCTCTATTGTTGCTTGCTGCTACGGTGCGAAGCTCTGCGCACATGCCGCTCGGGATTTCCGATCGCAACAACCTATGCCTTGTCAATGCTTAATCTGTAAACCAATATATTTCAAACAATTTCGTTAAGCCTAGCCCTACCCGTCTGTCTGGCTACTGATTGCACACATGGGCTATTACGCCTGTGAAACTATTGTATTCTTGAATCGAAAATACAGTAACAGAGCACACATTTCTAAAATTTGACCAGAGTCAAAAAATCCCAGATTTTTAATAAAAACCCCTGAACAAACAGAAAAAAAAACAGATCTAGTGAAAAAAAACTAGCAGTGGCAACACTGTTCCTATGGTCTGTTACAAGCCATGAACCACCGATAAACACTGTTTATAGTACCTGTTTAAAACAGGTATATACACACACGCACAATGGCTTGGCCTGCATACTGCAAGGTCTGCACAACGCAGCAAGCACAATCGCACGCTCACACTGCCTCGCTTTCACTTGTAATTCACTATACAGGGCGAAACGCACACACAGAGGACCAGACTTTCAAATAAAGGTGTTCATTGTTGTTGACAGTTTGAGTTTAACCTTCTTGGCTTAAAACTTAAACTCAAACCTTTAAATATAGACATATTTTCAAAAACGGCCAACAGAAAAATTTTTCGGCGAAACGACCTTTAAAAAACGGCCAAAAAAGCCAAAACGGCCAACCAACTTGAAATACGGCCAATTTTCTTTGGCCGCAAAACGGCCAGTGTCGCAACCCTGCTGTTAGCCCAAGCTCGGTTAAAACAGCACGCCAGCAATGTGCAAACATGCCAAAACACGCCAATCAGAGTCACGCACCGGCTGGCACTGTTTCTCGAAGGTTACCTGGTGCCACAAAACAAGACCTTGTAACTCTGAAAAAGCATCGAAGCGAAACATGCACGACAGACAACTGACCCTTCAGGCATACTAACGAGGTAAAAATCTGAGATGAAATAAACATTTAGTATGGTTTGGACTTCTTAATATTTTTCTGCAAAGTAACTGATTTGGAAGTCCAACAAACGAAGAAAACGCATAACTGCAAGGTTTTCACCTTGCAGCAGAACCAATCAGCTGTTAGGCAGCTGATGTGATGACGCATTACTTCAGATGCGAATACAACAACAGTGCGAGAACCACCCACGACTACTGTATTCAGTAGTATTGCTCTTACTTGGTCGGGCTACGGCAGTGCAGGTATTGATTTGATTCGGAAAAGAGTAATTTCGCTCGAGTTTGTTTTGTATTGAACACTGCAGTAAAGTGGAATGGAGTATTTGACAGTTTCAGCTAGTCGTACTACTTTCAATAACGGTGTAGCAGGCTATAGAAAATTTCAACGCTGAAAGTTGCAGCGTTGCAATTGCCTTACAAAGCTCATCCTCTGTGTGTTACTTTACTTCTGCTTATGTGTTGCTGGTTAAAGCGTTTTATTTTGTATTTCTTGTATAGTGCTCCTAAATCATTTGATATGGGCCTTGATTATAAGTAAAACAAATACATACCGTAAATAAGACATTTTTAATGAATTGCAGCAAGTACAGATGAGATAACAGAAGCTACTGCATTTGTAAGTAATACAGTATTTGGTGTGAATGACTCAATGAGGAAACAATACAGGCTGTTTGTAACAAAATGAAAGTGGTTTATCAAACCAACTAGCTGTATGTATGTAAGTAACTATAGTGTGCTAGTGTATCATGCTGTCCTTTTTTTAATGCTGCATTAATAAAAACTTGAACAAAATATGTTTTTGGTTCTTATATCATTAAAACTCTCTTACAGGCTATGGCAATAGTACGCTTGCTTGCGTTGATACATGCCTGTTGCAGAAAGTTTATGACAATGAACATTTGAGTATGATTCTCATTATTTCGTGTATTAATGATTTTGATATGGAAGAAAAGTCTACTAGCTTAAACTAAGAGCAATAAATTATTTGCTTTGACTTTATGACTACATTTTTATTAAGAAAAATTTATGAACAATGCACTTAACCACCCTGCTTTGTCCAAATATAAAAGAAATTGTGTCATTCAAACATTCAAAACAAATAAAAAAATGAACAAAGCTGCCTAAAGTCATGCTAACAGTAATATTTTTTAAGTCTCTCATAGTTTAAACTTACAAGCTTTTCAGTGTATAGCGATGTTTAGTGATGTTGAAATACTAAAAAAATATTACAAAATGATGTTGAAATACTAAATGTAGGCTGAATAATTTAAGATTGTGGTTAACATGCTATTAGGTATGCAAATATTGAAATATAACACTTAAAAGCAATAGTGTTTCTGTATGCTTTCGAGAAATCAGTCAACTGGGCTCTGCTTTCATCTTTTTGCGATGATTCAAACTTGCACATATCTCTATTCAAGTATGTACTTTCCATGATGGATGTAAGGAAGGAATCGATCAGTAAATTTTTAATAGGAAATCGATTTCACGTAAAACTACGCTTTAAATATAAGTGTCAAATTATGAGTGCATCAGTCAATTTCAGCCTCATAACAATCACTTGCTCTAAAAGTCATTACAAGTTTACATAAACATTTGATATGTCATTTTATTATATTCATTACAAAATTTACCTCAGAATCAGATACAGTAATGGTCACAGCAGTGACGCACACAAGTGAATCATGGCAATTATACATGTTTTTTCTGAATTTGTTTCAATGTAAGCATTCGATAGTAACTTTTATACTGGCTGTGCAGAACTAAAGATGTGTTAAATACGTGAAATTAGTTTTATTGTGCAAATAAATTGCAATATGATTCGCTTGTGTGCATCACTGCCGTGACCATCTCTGTTGCATGATACATCAAACTTTAATCGTTGCAAAAAGATTCAATGCAATTCCAGGCAGATTCCTTAAAAAGCTTGCTTCAAAGCTAAAGTTCACCTTGTTGCAAAATAATATGCTGTTAAATTTTGCAGTGATGGAGTTGAGCTAAAAATTGTTCATCTGGCCAAACATTTGAAAGTTGGAGTAAAATACAAAAGCGTAGACCCTTTACTCAATTATTTTAGTAATTTGGAATTCTAGAACAGATTTGTTTTCATTAGGAGTGAAAATACAATTGTCTACTAACTGTGTTGTCTCAGAAGAATCAAAAACTTTTCACAAAATTGTATGTATAATACAGCTTGCATTTTCATCAAACTATTCCTTGAAGCTGATCTAAACATTAAAGCTGGACTTTGCATGGCTGAGATGCACATTCAAGGCCCTTCTGATTCTCTTTGTAGCCTTGCTTATGAAAAATCTTAAAACGCTTACACACACCAAATGCTCCTGGCCTGTCTAGCCGTGTGAATGGCTTTGGTGAGTGGGTGCATGCAGTGGGTTAATGCATTATGCTTCCATTGACTTGTCACCAATAAAGCATTAACTATAAAAGTAGTCTCATGCCCCTGGTGCAAGCAAGAGAAAATGCATACCACTGACCACTCATGAGACTCCAAACAAGGTGTGTCTAATGAAATGTAAACCAAATTTAAAGATAAGTGAACATAAATTGTTTATGTGACAAAGTCACGCAAACTTGGTCAAAAGGAATCATTTTGTAGCCAAGGATCAAGACACTACACTCTTATCAGAGTTTGTTTAATCCACTGGTTAAACATCATCAGATCTGTGAAGTGCATGAACTATACAATGAAATTAAATAAAACCCACAAACAATAAAGGTAGCAGCTCTTACTGAAAGAATGCAATGTCAGTATACACATTGCATATGATAGGAATAGGTTACCTAGAGAGCACCTTACCAAAAGAAACAATCAAGTGCACAGTGACAACAAAAATAACGGTAGATGTATAGAAAATGTCAAGTAATATAACATGCTTGTACAAATACAATGACACAGACATGCAGTGAGTGTAGAGATAGTTGTGACTGGCTATGGGCTATAAACAAGCGGAATCACCAAAAAAATGCAAAACCCAAAACCTGTTACATAGCAAAGCTGCATTAAAACCCCACAAAACTTAACAAAATTGACCAAAATAAAAAAGTGACTATGACATAGAACAAGCGAAGCAACAAATAGATCATCTTCTCAGCTACTAGGACATGTTCAAGAGATCTCAACACAATGCAGATGGAAACTCCTGAGGTTTTGTAAATGACACCTCAACACTGATGCCATTCGAATGGTCAAGACAAATGATGTTGTGATTATAATGTCTTCAAGGTATTTTGCAGATCCATAGAGGAGTGATTTGGGTGACCGTCCTGCCTAAAACATACGAAAGTAAATTCATTCTCCATAATTTTTTACGATTGGGAAAATAACATTTATGCGATTTATTGTTATTTTGTCGTCCATTGTTTTGTCACAGCAGTGTTGTGAAGTATACTTTGTCTGTCTTACAGTAACGAAGCCATTATGAGACATGCCTACCAAATACTGCTGAAAGTGCTCCCTCTAATCTCACTGGCTGTGTCCGCACCTGCTACTACATGGCAGTCAACTAAAACACTACAACAACATGCTTATAAGTTGAAAAACATTAGACAAAACAACTTGAAATAAAGAAAGAGGTAAACATGCCAACACAAAATGACAGAACAAACTTACGAAGCATTCAAAATTGAAAATAAATGAAATACTTAAAAAATTTGCTTCATCAGACAACAAATTAAAAAAGTTTAAAATTTAAAAACATATTACTAGGAATCAAATCTAAAATAGCAAAGAGGAATCCAATAAAAATAAAGCTACCAAAGGAACAAATGGGCCAAAGAAATATAGTAACCAAAATGTGAAATCAAATAAAGAAATTAAAATCATAATCATTTACAACTGGTATGAACTAAGAGTACATAAAGGTAAAGCAAGATTAGAATAAAAACTCATCACCTGATCTGGGAAGACAATCTGTATATACAAGTTGACTTGAGCCTTTATGTGATCCATCCATTAAATAAGCATCCAAAATCACACAAATTTATTTTGGAAATGATAATTGAGGAAATATATTATTTATTTTTCAAAACAGGAATAAGTCTGTTCATATATTGTATGTGTCTAGTTACATGTTTTTTTCTCACTCAAAGTCCATATCAGAAAGGTTAGTAAAAACATGCCAAAACACAAACAAATCGTTAACATGAGGTATGCATTGCTTGGAAACTAGAATGTGCAGACAAAATCATAAATGAACAAGCACTGAAATAATGCATAAGTATCTACTGCAATTGCTCATGTAGAAGCATTGCATTGTGGAATAAAGTAAAGACTTGTATTATGCAGACATTTGAATAAGTTGATGGACAGGCTATATTCTGATGTGCACCCCTGAATAAATGCATGAAAATGTGTTGATTCAAGGTGTTAAATGACATATTGAAAATGTTAAAATTGCAATAGGTACTTAGCAAATTTATTTAATTACTGTTTAGTCTTGCTTGTAAAATATGTGTGCTTTTAGCAACAACGTAGTCATCCACTTTATGAACATCTCCAAGGAAGTCATGGATCATACCTTAGCTATGACATCTTGTATGTGTGTAACATGTAAATAACTCTGTTACACCAGCAGATGCTGATATTTATTTTGCATTAAACCATCTGAATTAGCCATTTGTAGATTTGATTTGTGACCAGAATGTTACATGGATCAAAAATGTTATGTCACAGGAGGTTGAGTTAAAGCTTATTGCAAGTTGTTTCTCAACCAAAATCATGCTTGCATTTTTTCAAGTTGGCACGCAGCCACTCACAAATAAAAATATTACATTGTACAGGATGCCAACAAGCCTGGACATCAAATCTTCAGTATTTTACCAAGTTAGAATAACTAGTCAGATCTTGCCAAGCAGTATGGTGAGGCACCATTGACATTCATGATGTCATGAAGAATAGACAAATATTGCTAATCGGTGTTTTCACACTATCGCATGGTTATTAATTTTAAATAAGTAATTTTTTATGCAAGTATTGGTTACAGGTCTTGTAACCATCACTGAAGTTGGTGCGTTTGGTTTATCCTTCAATGAACTTGAATATGTGTTCTTTATCCCAACAATAATGGTTTTACGTTATCGGTTCACTTAAACAATAGGTTTCCAAACTTTGTAGTACATTGTCAGCTGGATACACTCATGCAGGGTGCAACACCTGATTATGCTCACAGGGCTCACTTGAGCTCAAGCGTGATACAAAATAATTCAATTTGCAGAAGATTTTTCTTAAAAATAATATATGGTTGAAGACAATGTTTTTTTCCTGTGACCCAAATAACAAAACATAAAACTTTGTGAAAATGCAGAACTTGATAAATAACACATTTTCAGAAAAAAAAGGTGTTTCCATGTCTGTAGTTTCTTCACTCCCTATACATGCAGACAAAGCTTTTATTTACACAGAAATTTGTACATCTGTGGCCTATTTGTGAAAAACAAAGGTCAAGTATGTAAGGCTGTGGCTTTGCCTTTAAGAGTATTTTTCCAAATTATTTTGTGTAATTCCAACATGTGGAAAACAAGTCTTGTAATAGACTTTGGTTACTGTGTTGAACATTGCACTGCAATAATTCATATTTTCATCGCTAGATTTCAGTTTTGTTGCATTGTATGTCTTTTCAGTCAATGCCAACTGGAGATTACATATGGTAATGTTTTGAGATACAGTTTTGGCATTGGGTAAATTCTGTATATCTGTGGTTTGCTGGTGCAGTATCATTGTTACTGTTGTAAAAGACTTCCATCTACTGTGGTTATGGACTGAATTCAAGGTTTTCAACATGAGTTTACAACTATGTTCTAGCATACATTCTAATCTTATACAAGAAAGTTTAATTCAAATCATGAATATTCGGATTTGGACAAGAGGTCAGCTATGGTTGTAATGTAAAATGACAATGCAGAAATCTACGTTATTGACATGCATACCTAATACTTATACTACCTCTTTTGTAACATGCCTTGTGACTAATTCTAGGTTTCTAAGTAAAAGCTGATAGTCGAGCATAGCCCTTTGCCAGATTACCTGTAGCTGTTATGTTTTGTTGTATTTGGCTCAATTTCATATCTTGCCATTTCTATTACAAATTGGATGTAGCAGAGAAGCTGAGCCATATTGTCTTGAAAACATTACAACCACTGTATACCATTGTATAATTGTATTGTGTAATCGCAATATTGCATTTAGATGCACAAAAGATCTAACAACCTATGAAACTTCCATTAATTGCTGACAATGTCTGTGGACATTTCCAACCAGAACAAAATGTTGGTTCACTTGTTGTTTCAGCAAAAAAACAGCAAGATAAATTTGTTGCGAAAAAAATCGTTTTGAAGTCTAGACAAGGTATCTAGTGCCTCAATTTGTTTTGCTGAAAGGAAGTTTAATCACTGCAAACTATTCACTTTTATTGCAATATACAAATGCATCATTAGAGAAATCATTTTTAACACAATCCACCATGTGTTATATTTAGCTTATGCCTTGTTTAGGACAAGCTTCAGTTGATTGTTCTTAATTATGTTTAGGAGATACAATTAGGCTTCTTTTCACCTACAAACCTACTGTAATTGTGGATGAACTCATTGTTCCTATTGTTCAATCAGCTGTGGTGTTTCTGTGGTTGCCAACTGAAACTTTGACTTGTCTGTTGAATATGCAGTTACCACAATGTAAAATTAAGCTTTTTTAGCGTTTAGTAAACAAAGAACATGCTTTTCTTGGTGAAATTAGATGGTTCCTGAGTGTTTCCTCTTAATCCATGCTTTTCATGTTTGTCTTTTTCATGCATGTGAAGTTGTTGCAAATTTATTGAAAAAGCACATGGTAAAACCCAAACGCACCAAACACAAACAAATGAAAGAAAATCAGCCGCGGTATATCAAGCAGTATGCCGTTGGAATCGTTGACTTCAGTTCTCAGTATGGAGGCGAAACAAAAAGAAGCTTTTCCTATTCTATCAGCAACATAATTGGTGAACCAAAAATTTTTCCGAAGTATGGAGATTTTACGCAGGCTGCTGTTCTAAGAACGTATGGACCGTGGTGGGATGCAGACAAAAATAAAACAGATGATACACGCCCTCGGTGAGTTGCCGAGTATCTAAGAAACATTGTTCATATGTTTTGTGCTCGTAACAGCACAGCTAAAAATTTTGTTGAAGGAAAACACCTTCATTCTAATATCTACCGTTATTTACCATTTCCATGTTATGTTGTTTGTTTCTGTTCAGTTGATTTATCAGCGGTAATTACGTCTTACCACTATCGTAGTGATTCTGCGCTTTTTCTGTTGTCGTGCAAATGACCGCAGCCTGTTGACCCACGCCTCGCTTGCAATATATGGTGACACGTAGTACTGTGTTTGTTTGACACACTCGCAGGACTTCAGGATTTATAAGTCAAGACTACATTGACCTGGCGTTCGACCAAGCCGTTTTTCCCTGGTCCATTGCAATTTACGAAACATACAACCCCGGAGCTGTTGTCAGAATCTTGGCGCTTTGTCAAGAGTTCCCGGTGCACGACGCGACGAGGTGTGTGCGCCGAAGCATTTCATTCTTTTTTGTACGATATGTCAGTGGGGCGAACAGAGGTCAACGCAAACACGAACCTTGTTTGATAAACATGACATGACAAGATTCGGATGCGTTTGAGCAGCGCAGGCAACGCCTTTCGTCACCGGCAGTGCCGTGAAAGCAAACGTCTTTTTCACTGCATGTGAAATGATGTCATGCGCAAGATTCGGCAATGCCGAACGCACAGAACAGTGTTCATCCGTTTTCTTGTTATCATTTTAGCAACAACAAATGTGTTGAAACAGTGTATTGCTCGATGTTTCAGTGCCTGGTGCCCGTGCAAGGGAAAGGTTGCCGCAATTTATTTACTATGACGTAATTTCCTGTTGTGGCACACTCCGTCACTGGTGCTTTACTCCTCTGCTCTGATTCGTGCGCAGGACGTTTGTCCATTTCCGAGAAAGGCTGAGTTTTGAATTCAAACTAAACGGCAACATCACAAGGGCCTGCTGCTGCATACTTAAAACACGAATATTATTGTCATTGTTTTTCGTTTCTTGCTGCTATCCGTCCAAAGTAATTCAAACTTTTTTGAGGGAGACCATGCTGAAGACCTAGTTTGAAACGACATATTGTTTAAAGTTTGCATTTGTTATTTCAAAAACATTTGTGCAGCAACGCGAGCACTTCTTTTGCTCTTTTAAAGTCGACCGTATTTTCATCGCAGCGATGACGTAAACACCGGCGTCGACCTCGACATCAGAGGGAAGGTTGTTCCGCTGCCTTTGATGAACAGTTACACACATTGGGAGGTTCTGTGGGAGAACACCAATCCGAGGAAGAACCTTCCTCGCGAAGCGCGGATGTTCGCTCCTATCCTTCGGGAGATCAAGCATCGTACGAGGATAATACGAATCGAGTTCTCAAGCGTCCATCTGGACTACTACACTGAAATCGACGCAGTGGAACTAACAGGTACAGCCGGAAGTGCATAAAGTGGGGTTCAAACACCTCCAAAGCGTCGTTGGATGAGTTTTGCCCCGTGAAGTAATTTCGCAAGTTGAATTTCTAAGATTTTTGTAGCTTTCTTGTTTCATTTATTCGTGCGATCACCAAATTTTGATTTCCGGCTAACACCTCGCAGAGCTTATTTGAGGGTCGCGTTTGATAAAAGTTTAAGGAACATTGCGAAGATTTTTTTCCGAACCTCGATCAATGCGAAGGTCAAACAAGGTTTGAAGATGACACACCATGATGAAGACGCCGATGGTTGTTTTTTAGCGTTTCCTTGTTTTACGACGACTTTGTAAGTTCCAAACGCAGAGCAGCGCTACCTCCTTGTCACGTTTCAAAAGCGGACATATCCGTCCTTCCACTTTTGGAAAAGAAATCGGCTTCAAAGTGCTCGGCGACGAAATCCTTAACAGTGCGCATCCACTAGGGATGCATATGATGGAATATAGAATCCTATGGATTCGAATCCTTCAGTATTCGAATCCAAAAATCAAGAGTTTTTTCGAATATTGAGATTCGAAAACTGTGGTATCATCAGAAAACTTTGACATGCAGTATTAGTGCTAGCCTTGCTACGAAATCCTTAGATGCTTCAGTGAGAAACGCTCTGTTTCCCCATGACGTCCATATCCGGTTTCCTTCATCGCCTCGTGTGGCTTGCGCATTTATCTGCGTGTGACATCGTCATGAAGTGTCATAGGCTGAGAGTGTTTTGCGCAGGACCTGATGGTTGATCATGAGTCAATAGTGATGTATTGTTGACCTGAAAAAGTTGCGACGAGACTGAGATTCAATACTGGTATCTTTCCACATAAACACTTGTTTCTCCAAATCATGCTTATAGCGAATATTTCACACAAAACGATGTGGTTCGAATTGGATCATGTAAGTCTCGCTAATGGACTCGAGATCGACTCGATACTCGCAAAAGGAGGGCTGCAGGACTCTGGACTCCGTCACAGAAAACTGCACTCGGTTCACTTCAAAGCTTATCAGCTTGCAAGAATAATACCGACGACCATATTGTGTAGAAGTTGTAGCATTTGAAAATCTGTACTGTGTGCTCTTTTAATCGTTTCCCGCCTTGCGTTGCTACCTCAATTCAATGTCGCGATTACATTTGTCTGGTTCCTTGCTCAGGTACCTCGACCTACTCCCCCTCGTCGTCGGTGGATCCCCCCAGTCAAGCCCTGGAACGCCTTTCAATATCTCAGACGCTGACACCGAG
>JGI24022J15233_10003358_pt1 | contig 15830 bp, 6 predicted proteins | sample Ectturendosymbi2_FD_15233 | JGI IMG/M metagenome (IMG submission 15233)
TGACTATCACAGTGACTTGTTACTCATGGGCACCATCTAGCGGTGACCATTTATTTTCATGTGGCGCCATCTCCAGGCTGCCACATAACACTGGCATTAAGCAATTAAACTTAGTCAACATGCCTATATCTACTTATAAAAAGTTTGCAATACAATTTTTCCTGCTTTCCTTGTATTTGGCAGCATATCAAAACACTTCCATGGCACAAAATCAGTCACTGTTGCAGGATCCTGTTCCCACCTAGGTGGATTAACTCAAAAAAACATGCTTTCAAACAGCCTCTGAACAACAAAGAGTTTGGAATCTCATTCTAAGACCTGACATTATTTAAAATCAGTCTAGGAGCTTAATTTTAAGCCGTTCTGAGCACATGCTAACAAATATCCCCGACATAGTGTATGTCTGCAGGAACTAAAAGTATTAATTAAACCAATGTATTGTTTGTAATTTTATTTCTTAAGCCCGCAAAGGAAAACTATGATTAAAAAAAATTTTTTTTTCTTCTCTCATTTATTGCTCTTTCCTCCCACTGTGTGTTTTAACTTATTGTTATTAGTTGGTCTTGTCTTATCACACCTAGTGTCTTTTGCTACTTGTTTGTGCATACTCTAAATGCTTTTTTACAGTACGGTACTGTCAAGGTTAGCTCAATATGTTTTTCACACAACCATTGTCTTTGTTTCGTAAATAATTACTGCTTTGCGTACTTCCACTTGTTTTTACTTTTAATTTACTTGGACTGAAGATGCCGTATGGCGTAAAGCGATTTCCATTAAATAACATCAATGTGTGCTGATTTTTGTTACTTGTGCAGTGTGCACAGACAGTGCTTATTTTAATTTATATTATTCTTCCGAATAAATTAAGATTTGATCAAATTACTTGTTCTGGGAGATGTGGCACGCGTTGACAATACGAGGTGCCCAAGTGGTACGAGATCGTGAAAAGGTTGGGAACCCCTGGTGTAGTCATTTGTCCTTATACTACGCCACTATGGAGGAGCAATAAACATTTAATGGTTAACGATGGTACTCCTTGCAGGGTTGATTTATTTATATCATTTGATTTAAATCAAACAATAAAAATAATCAAGAAAAAAATCACATGCAGTTTTAAAGCTTTGTGTGATTTGTATGACACATTTAACCTTCAGTTTAAAAGCATCTTCATGACAGGCATGCTTTCTTTTAGAAGCCATAGCACCAACTAAAAATTTGCAACCAAAATGTCATGTGTCTGTGATTAACAACATGCCTCATAGTTTGCCTTTGTGTTTTTCTTGTGATTGTCATCGCATGTGCATGCATGCACACACATGAAGGTGCAAAGCACCATCTACATAACACGTGCACAGTAGCAGCGTATGTGTGCATGTCGCACCTCGTGTATAAGTTGCACCTAACTTTGTTGGTGTTTTTTTTAAACAAAAAATGCGACTTATACTCAAATAAATACGGTAAAGTTTTTATCAACCATAGCAGCTATGAGGTCACAGATGCTATGTTTATTAACTGCAAGCATAATATGTGGACTTAAATCACTAACCTTGGCAGACTTAGAAGTCACAACTGTTAGAATGCCTAAGTTTCTAAAGTGTAGGCTGGCATAAATCAGGCCTATAGCCAGTTTCTAAGGTTTGGGATGTAAAATAATAAGTTAGGAGGACAAGGTTTTCGTTTTTTTATGTTTGAAACAAAACTTTCTGGGCACAATCAAATTGGGGTCACTGCCCCTGAATGCCCTGTGGCTACGGGCCTGGCATAAAGTAAAAGTTACATCTAAATGCTAGCAAATATGTAGGCTGTTGACTGTAGAAATATTAGTTTTAGAACATACATTTGATCCAGATTCATAACAACACATATATTACAGTTTTCAACCATTTTATGCAAAGTAATAGTTTTGTAGAAGCAGAACTAGTGAAATCTGCATTACAATAATTAATTCTAACAACAGACTTTGCACCAAAAAAGATGGCAAGCTTGTTCTTTTGTACAAGCTTCTTAACATGCCATAAGTGTCAATGAATTTGATGAAATGATGGTTTGAGCATTGTCATTTCAATAAATATTTCCTATTTCACACCAGTGCTGGTGATATGAACTGATTTACTTAAGCGTGATGCACAACTACAGAGAAAGTTTGAATGGAAGTTCAGCTAAATTCTAGTTGCTGTATTAGCACACAAAATTATACTAAAAAAAGCACAAAAAATTATATTAAAAAAACTCTGTAAAATTAATAATTACAAGTGTTAGGTAGCCACTCCCTACACATTAAATCAAAAAAATCATAAAAATAAAAACATTATTTAAATACGAAAATTACATCAAAAATCAGATATTTTTTATTTGAAAAAACTCATGACTTTTATCAACCCTGGTGTAGACTGGCATAAACTAGGTATTTTCAGTCATAGACCAAATGTTTTAAATAACCAAAACAAATTAAGTCAATTCAGTCACAGTGTCTGAAAATATATAGACTAGTGAATACTGTTGTTGAGTTTTAATACTACTATGGAACAAATGACTGAAATGTTTCAGTGACCAAAATGTCTCAGCAAAAAAGACCAAAATATCTCAGTGAAAAAAACCTAGGCATAAAGTAAAAGTTCCATCTAAATTCTATCAAACATGTAGGCTGTTAACTGTAGACACAGTAGTTTTAGGACATATTTTTGATTCATAATAAAACATAGGTTTTTACCATTTTACACATGCAAATCATGTTTTGCAAAACCTGAACTAATGACAGCTACGTTATAGTAATTAATTTTAACAACCAACTTTGAGCCAAAAAAGCTGGTATTCATGTAAGAGCTTTGTAACATGCCTTTAAGTGTTCATGAATTTGATAAACTAATGGTTTGAGTAGTATAGTCATTTCAATTAGTATTTCATTTTGTATGCTGGTAAGATATGCATAAGCGCAAATAAAGTTTGAATAAAAATTCAGCTGTTTCTAGTTGATATACTTAATGAAACAAAGCACAAAAAAGTAATATTAAAACAAACTTTTCAAAAATGAGAATCACAAGTGTTGGGTGTCCACCCCATGCACATTAAATAAAAAATTTTTATTTAAAAGAAATCATGATTTTATCAACCCTGACTCTTTGAGATTGTCATAGCCCCGGGGTGTGCAACCCATGGCTCATACAAGCTGAAGTTTTGTGGTCCACACCAAGCACAGGACCAGATTTTAAATAGACTGTGGCCTGTGAGATGATTTTCAATTTTAATTTTTGCCTCAAATTTGTAACATTTAAATAAACATTTTTTGTTTGGCAACCTGACAAGTTCAACCAGTGTGAAATGAACTGGCTAGGTTGGCAGGAAGGTAATTTACTGAGCAGCTGGTAGGCATGAGGTACTTCTGTGATCATCTGTTGTGTAAGCCAGGCCTGCACAACTCAGAAAGCTCGAAGAGCCAAGTTATCAACGTATGTTTGCCGCGGGCCACAAAAGTCTATTTCATTTTTCATGTGGAGATTTCATTGTAGTATGGAAGAAATTTTGGAACGACAATTACTTATTCGAGTTCAAGCTTTCGCAATATTTTATGCAGTTGTGAAAGCCCTCGCAGGCTGCAGAAAGCAGCCCATGGGCTGTATGTTGTGCAGGCCTAGTGTNAAGCATTTGCCATAATCACATGAACAATAGATGTCTCCTGTACATGCAAGCACTGCCAGATTANTATTCTTTCTAGAAAGATTATGCATGCTGGCAATACCACTGCTGTGTTACTTTGCTTGCATTTTGGCAAATTGTGGTTAGTTGTTATTTTCTATATGGCACTGTGGTGAGCTGTTGGCGCAATTTTACAGATTAAAAACTTGAGAAATTTTTGTAAATTTGATTTCACCTCATAATCTGTTGCTTTTGCCAGAATCTCAGCTTTAGCGTAAAACTCTAGCTAGCACATAAGATGTACATTGTGAAAGTAATGAAGTACAAGTACAGCAATTTAAGAATTAATGAGTGTCAAAAGAGAAATGTCAGAGAGAACAGAAAGTTCAATCTAACTGGGAGGAAAGGTATTTCTTCACCAATAACAACGGCAAACCACAGTGTCTTGTGAGGTTGCAAGTAATATCTGTTCTGAAAGAGTTTTTATTTACAAGAAAACATACGGGAAATACCATGGAAATTCCAGGGACACAATTTTGAAATAATTGAAGGGTAACCATGCCCGCAACTAGGGGGGAAAATGGGCAATTGCCCTTGCTTAAGGGACTTTTCACTGGAGATGTGCTTTCCATGTTCATAATATGCGAAAGTGCTTTCTCAATTATGAAGCGATTGAAAGGCGACACATGAAATAGAATGGCTGATGAAACCTGCATGCCAGCTAGTGTCTGCTGACTGTGGAAATAACAGCGGACATCGACTTTATAACCAAAACCAAGAAACAAAAAAATTGTTTTGCAATTTTATTGCTGTGTTGTGTATCTTTTTTCTAGCAGAAAATCTCTACTTTGAGTCACAAACAAACAAACAGAAAACTTAAAAATCACTCTAGAATCAAAACTTGCGTTGGGCGTGCAGCAAAAATTAGGTTTATTAGAACAGCAAACGAGTCTTATAAATGCAATGGAGATCTTTTCTTTGCGGCCCACAAACTTTTCCTCAAACCATAATATAGCCCTTCATGCTTGCAGTCTTGGACCACCCTGTACTAGCTTATAAAAGGCTAGTGTTCACCACATTGTTAAACAGTATTAAGTGAAAACTAAGGTTTCAAATGTAGTGATCATCACTTAAGACTTTCTAATGGTTTCAAAATTTCTCACGATGTTTTACCTGATATAGGATTTTGTATTTGTGGTTACGTGAAAAGACTGGTTTATGTTCATTCTTCTTCTGACCACTTTATTCAAACCGCGTCATGCGAGGTGGTATGGTGCAATAAGTTTTGAAATAAGATTTACGGGTAGTTCTGTAGCCACTTCGGATAAGTATATTTTCTGACAATATGTGATATGAATGAATGCAATAACGTTAGAATAAAATGTTCAGTTTGTCACTCAAGCAGCACTAATGTCGTAGCGTAGTGGGTGTGTTTGACGTCTACTGTGCCAAAGGTTTTCAGTTTGGCTCTCACCTTGGCGACTTTCATTTTGTTTTTTTTCTTTTTTCAAAAGTTTCCAAACTTTCTGTTTATTAGGGGTTAGGATCAGGTTTACTTTTTACGTTTAGTATGTTTCGACCAAGCCTACTGCACTGTCATTGTGTGTTACTATAATGTTATAGATGGTGGACGAATAAGGTTTCAAATATGAAGGTCCACAGGTGTAGCCACTGTCTTAATAATAAATGGCCTGCATGGCCTATTGCAACATTTTTTGCAAAGTAAGTTCTAACACGCTTATGACATAATTTTTTTGATACTTGTTGCCTTGCTCCACAACCATGAATGCTGTGAAGTTTTGAAAAAAATTATCAAAAGATGATATAAACTTTCACAAATGAAATTGGTATTAACACTGTGGCGTCCGGCCAAAAAAGGGGATTTTTGAAAAAAAACTTTGAAATGCACATGGCTTTGCATGAGAATTTCTCCCATTTGGTAAGTGCTACGGACCTGGTTGAAGCGTCAAAAGACGTGGCAAGTCTTCTGGTCTGCACTCGAAAAAAAGATTTTTAGCACACATCCTCTGCATAACGCAGGTCAATAAAACAAACAAAACAGAATGTTTTTGCAAGGCATTGGAGCCGGCGTAATCACAGAGTTACAGACACTTTTTGCAACTACGTTGAAGGCAGAACCACATGGCTACAGACATTTTCTTAACACTATTGTTAGCGGACATGCAATACTTGTTACAACACTACTGCAGATTAGGGCACCAATCCCTAAACTGGTCGAGTCCAGGTAAAATGCGAACGCGTTGTGACATGACACACCATCAATCAAAAAACACTGCTATGTTAGAGCACTTGTTCACAAAGTGAAATGCGATTGTAGTGCTCAAAGAATAGGGAATAATACAAACAATCTGACTGCATCAATGCATGCAGCCATACCACGTTGTTAGACTTTCTGCATCTTTCAAGAAACAAGTACTTGTATTTTCATATTAATGCTTCAAATGTAGGAATATTACATTGAACGTGATGGTTACTAACACTCGCCCTCCAGAGCAGGTTGTATAGAGCTCTGCGTGAAAAATTATGGGCCACATGCAATCTCTGCATGCATGACTTCAGGAAGTTAAACCATAATTGTGATGTGTACATGGGCATACAAAAAGAATGAAAAAGTACATTTTTAACTGCAGCGGCTCACAGCTTGTTTGCTGCACAATATTGATATCGCAGATGTCTCTGTATGTCTTTGTCATCTGAAAGCTCAGTATCCAACACAATCCGCAGATATTTGTATTGGTTTACAGACTTTGTTTTGACCACCCAATGTCAATAATGGAATGACTGTGCTTTTTGCACTCTTAGCCTTAAACGTCATAAAACAGTTTTGTTGCAGTTGAAAATAATCCCATGCAATTCTGCAAACGCCTGACACACATCTAGTATTCTTTGCAACTAATGTACACTTGGACAAAACACACAAATATCATCAGCAAACCCAAGTGATTTAATAAGATGTCACCAATATGATACCCTGCTTTATTAACACTCTGAGAGCCGGTCTACAAATATATCGTACCTAGATTTTGGCCTAAAACCAGCAGTTCTCGGATGCTTTACCAGTGAGTCATTGCATGTCAAATCACCCAAAATTTCATGCCTTCTACACCTCACCATCACCGATTTTGATGAAACTTGGCATGTATATCGGACCTATTGAGACATGTAAAAATCCAAAATTTCAGCTCGATCGGCCAATTGGTTACCGAGTTGTTCGCATTCTGTCGCGAATAAATAAAATTTCAAAAATTCGTATCTCAGTAACCCCTGGTCCGATTGGCATGAACTTGGTGTCATTTTAACCAGAAAAATACCGGGAATCCATTTTTGGACTTTGTTTTGTTCTCCGGGGATGATTTCTTCATTTGACCTTTTGACCCATTTTTTGACTTTGACCCCCTGGAGAGGGTCATACTGACCTGATCTTACCACATGATTTAAGGACTATTGATCCTCTACGAAATATCAAAAAATGAAAGATGTTTTGGTTTTCAATATACAGCCGCATCTGTATAGTCCCCCAACGCATTTTTCACTACCATATGGTTTTAGGGCTACAAAGTCCATGGTTTCTACCGTAGAAACAACACACTCAATCTATGCACTTTAATAATCATGCAGATGACTTAGATGAATAAAAATATAGGTATTTACAGAAGTTATGTTTCTCATAGCAGATACATGCATGCAAGCAGCATATATTTTAAATTGAATAGCACCACAATATATCAACACATTCAATAGTCAGTTTCAATGGTACAAAAGCGATGATAGCATTTTATTTCTTCTTCCCTTTCTGCCTTTTTGCCGGTTGGCCTTTCTTCTTTTCTTCATAAATCGCTGGCTACAGTGGGCAACACAGATTGGTAGTGTTTATGTCTTTATCATTCAGGGAATAGGTTCGGGATGATGAAGAGGTAAATCCAGGGGCGTTAACCATGTAGTAAATGTTCTCTTGTATCACCCAGATGTGATCGTCCTTATCTGGCCAGGAAAAATTGGAAACTGGTAAATGGGGGTTCATGAATTTGATCCAGTAATCACCAAATTCAGACGAATCGTTCTCTACAATCCCTATCCATGGATGATTGTCATAACTACAACAGACAAAATTTCCCACCTTCACTTCTGGCAAAACGGTTTCTGAATTTTCTGGTGTATCGGAATCGTCATCAAATCCAGTTTGAACCAACATGGGTTGCTTTGCCTGTAAACTGTATTTATAGACATTCATGCTAGAAAGCAAAATAGGCACAAAGCGATAAACTGTCTCGTACCGGATATCCCTCTAGCTGCAGCCATTCTATCTTTCAGTTTTCCTTCGGTCAGAGTAATTTTTTCATTGTCTACAAATAAAAACTGAATGCCACTGATGTTTGAAGTGCAATAACTAAACATGGATTGTGGAGTCAGAATTTGGTCATGTGTAGGTTTCTGAAGGCCTGTTTTTATAACCAGCCTCTTCACTGTTCCTCAAAAACCATCACACACGCTCTTTCCATGCGACGTAGCGAAAAAATTCCACTCCGCCTGCAGTCCAAAATCACTTTCATGGTGACGAAGGTTCATGAAGTTGTATCTGTTCTTATACTGGCCGCCGCAACCGTCAGTGAAATAATGTACTTTTTTTACGGTAGGAAACTTGTTTTTTACCAAATCTAATGCAGCTTTTAGAAATGCATGCACGGACACCAAGTTGTGAACTTTCGAATCACTAATAATCATCATATTGAGATTTTCTAGAGTACCATCACTGTGCCTGTAATATGCCACAAATGGATGTAGTGTAGCTTGAGAATTTTCCCAGTGAAATGATTGAATTTCGTCTTGGACCAGGAAGAAAAATTCTTGGCAAAATCACCCCGCATCAAAATTTCTGTTTCTGGGATAAGACGCTCTTTGAGAATATTCATGTATGCACTGGGTCTTTGCAACGAAGCTGTGTCTTGTCAGATCATCTATTTTCTGAGTGAGTTTTTCAACACAGGAGTCTCTGGTATCCACTAACGTCACAAGCTCGGTCCTGTCGACTGACACCGACTGTTGATATCAGACTTCGTCCACTTCATTCAAGTCCTTGTGAGATTGTAAGACTTCTACAACCATCCTTGCATGGACAATCCGAGCAATTTCCCATCATTCAGTTCTTATTTTCTATTTGACATACACATTTTGTCATCAACTCATTAATGTTCGAATTTTTAAGGCTCGCATCAATCATTAATTTAGGGTTATGATGATAAGTACAAACACATACAGAATGTGTCCCAGAAGAACCAGATAACACGCACCATTTAGGACGTAATGCGGCAAAAGGTGAAAAACCTATTTTGATGCCAGGGTTTTCTTTCTTGAAATTACTATATAGTTCCTTCAGATTGCACAAAACGAGTCTTTTCTGGTGATACTCCTTCTCGCCATCTAGATTTCCTACCCCTACTTTCTCTTTCTTTCCCAGACACATACTATCATGTTTTGTAGAATCTGGGATATAGCCTTGCCCTTGCTCTTGGCACATTCACCTAATATGCCCAGTTCTTTCTTTATAGACCTGCTTTTCTTCACCAAGTAATTAGTAGCACCAAATTTTGAAACAGTTCTTTCGATGATATATGAAGATAATGTCAAGATCTGCACCCTTTTGGCGTAGGAATTTGATTCCTTGAATTTCAATTTCACTTCCTCCATCATCCCCTGGAGTAGTTCGTAGTCCTTTGTATCCTTTTTACAACTATCATTATCCGATGATGCTATTTCTATGACCAGAGCCAATTCAAGATTTTGCTTGAGTTTAGTTCTTGAATTTAAGTTTTTTCTTAGCTTTCACTTTTTTTGTAGACTCTCTCATATGGCCCGACTTAACAGGAGTCTCAACAAGCTGCCTCAGCACACAATTCACCATTTCAGTCAATAAATTCTTTTGGGGTGTAACATTTAGAGAGTTCACTGACTGTCGTTATGCTCATGGCAATGAAGATAATTGAGCTGCTGAGTGCAATAATGGCCTAAGTCAAAAAATACACTTTTGTGTATAAGGCAATTAAAGTTTAAGCCTCTCAGAAAAATCAGTTCAAAATCAAATCAAACGAAATTTTGTATATTGTGTCTAAAAAACTTGAAAATCTTCACATGCTAACTTTAGTGTTTTTTTCTAAAGGGGGCTATGCCAGTGAGGGTTAAAGGGGTGTTAGTGGCAGACCCCCATTGAGTTAAAGCTCAATGTTGAATTTTAGGAATCAATTTTCCAGCAAGTTTGTTCATTAAGTATTTAAAAATTATAGGCAATAAAATCAGTAGAATTACCAGAATCTACAACAAAAAGTACCCAACATGAATTATACTTATTACACAAGGTGCAAAAATAATTTAAAGATATTTCAGTTAGTTATGTATAGTATGTACTACAAATGTTGAAATTATTGACTTGTTCATTTAAATTAGTCCAGATTGTATATGTGTGATAAAGACATTAAGAGCAGGCTTTATCTGTTATGTAGGCCTACAGCAAAATTCCACAAATTTTGACTTAGACCACTATTGCAATGAGCAGCTCAATTAGCTATTTCAGGAACAATTCCATTGGCTAATACCACCTGACAAACTAAGAGACGGAAAACAACATCACAAATATTGATCTTATCATTTTGTCAAAATCTCGAGTACCACTTAGCCAACATACCAGTTTAGGAAAAATAGTGAAAAAAGCATTGAAGGAGTCGTATAGATGCGGCTCTATCTTGAAAACCAAAAATATTACATCTTTAATTTTTTGATATATGGTAGAGGATGGATAGTACTTCAATCCTATGGTAAGGTGAGATCAGTAAGACCCTCTCCAGGGAGTCAAGGTCAAAATATCAAATGAAGAAATCGTCCCCGGACAACAAAACAAAGTCCAAAAATGGATTCCCAGTAATTTTCTGGTTAAAATCAAACCAAGTTCATGCCAATCGGACCAGGGGTTACTGAGATATGAATTTTTGAAATTTTATTTATTTGCGACAGACTGCGAAAACTTCAAAATGCCACAACTCGGTAACCAATTGGCCAATCGAGCTGACATTTTGAATTTCTACATATCTCAATCGGCCCGATATACATGCCAAGTTTCATCAAAATCGATGATGGTGAGGTGTAGGTCATTGGGTGATTTGACATGGAATGACCCAAGCCCCATAGCTCCTCCGCCGATTGCGCTAGAGAGCTGTTCAAGGGCTCAAACAGATAAGCTAGTCTTCTAATCTGCATTGAAAAAACAATTTTTTGGTTGGGGGTTGCAGATTTTTTGTGAGTGACGTCATAATGAAGTAGTTTTTGGATCATTTTGGCTCATGTTACCTGGCCTAGGGCCCAACCACTAGGCCAAAGTATTTCGCCGAAGTTTTCATTAGAAACTAGGCTCAGGTCTGAGTCTTCTAAGCCTTTGATCGACTTTTTAACGTTTCTGGTTCAAATGTGACGATCTAAAATAAAAAATTAATTGATTAGCTAATTAGTCAAATATTTTTATTACTTTGGATCATAACTTTTGAACCCGAAACCTTAGCGGGCCATCGAAAGTATCAAAAGACTCAGATTGTAGCCCAGTCTCTTTACCACTTTTGGCGCACGTGTTACGCGTGTGCAAAGTCATGTGCGATCTGGTTGTTTTGGCGCAAGAATCCTCATAACGGGCCGGATGTCAAAGTGTTAATGTTGTTTAGTTCTTTGGATAAATCATCTAAATAAACATCAAACAAGTGTGGACTCAGGACTCCCCCTTGTCTAACCCCATTAGATGCATGAAACAGTTCAGAAAAAATGCTTGCCTCATTTTATTTGCATCGTTTTTTCCTTGTACCAATGTTTCAGTAGGTGCACAAAACATATTGGCACCTTTGTTTGAATTGGTTTCTCAAATAATTTCATGTACAGTGCTCGATCAAATGCTTTTTGAGGCATCTAAAAACACAGCATTCACAGATGAACCATGGGTGCAAAGTATGAAGCAGTTTGCTTCAACAAAAATGTATCAGTGTCTTATTTTTGTCATAACAGCACAACATGGCTTGCATAGCCATAGTCGGAAGCGATTTTCACTCTAGCAGTTTCTTCTACGTATTCAGTGCCAGCTAGAGATCGACCGATATATTAGCCTGGCCGATATTTGGGATTACCAATATATCTGTATCGGCCAAAACAGCCGATTTTGTTGGCCTCAGTAGGTGTTGACAAAACACTGTTCTATTACTCAAGCATCCAGACAACTTGCGTAAGAAAAGACAATGAAGCAAGTCAAGACAGTTATCTTACAGCAACACTAGCAGGTGTGGTTTCATAAACAAACAGACAAGATTAACCATGAAGCATGCGTCGGCCGTCGCAGCTGAAACAAAATCATCATCGGGAAGTTTCGCAATGCTTGAAGCTACCACGTGCAGATGTTGTGTACGAATAAACTTCCGTTGTACTTCTGGAAGTTTTCGGAGCACTAAAAGTTTGACTGGAACTCAAGGTGTAGAAGTCCAATCGGTGCCTAGTTTAGCGTAGATTAATTAAAAAAAGCTTGCACGAAAAACAAATTGCTTTATGTTAAGCTACATTCATGGTGTTATGAATATGATAACAAATGCAATCGCCACTCACTAGTGATGACAACTGTCGCTGTGACATGTAACATCATAAAAGGATTCTACTTTTCTTAACTTTATGTGTCAAGCTATAATGGCATTGGTTTATACTGTACACAAGGGCCACTCCATGTCAATTCTCAGGAAGTAGTCAAGGCACCCTCTACAAATTTCTTGAAATTTTATTCAAATTGTCATTATGAATAACATCTGCAAAATTTGAATGAAATCTGTCGAGAAATTGCATGATTACAAAGCTTTTTAGTTGGGGGGGCATAACCAGGGAGCACAAATTGTTCATATTTGGCCATGTTTAAAGCCTTATTACTGCCAAACTACATTAGTGAACAACCCCAATTTTTCAGGGACGCTAGTAACTTTGCCAAATATTGAAGAAGTAACATTATCTACATTGTGACTTTCAAAGGTCAAAGGTCATGGACACCGAAGTTGATTGTTTCTAGCTCTTGCTACAAATTTTCGAAAATTTTCAAACCTCGCCACAGTTTTATTTCTTGATAGTTTTTGCTCATTTTTAGAAGAATTGTTGCTGATAAAATTATCTTTGACCTTGCAAAATTTTATTGCAAAATATCAAAAAATTTGTGAGAGATCTTGGGCCAAACTAGGCACAAAATCAAAAAACTAGAGAAGGCCAGTATCTTTGTCGCCTTGGTTACCCATGACCGCAGTGAAAATTGGCATTGAAAATTTTTCACATATTTATTATGATATGGCAAGTTTACCATACAAAATTGATGAATGGTTCTCAATGTTTTCATAGAGAAAAAATTTGACAAAGTTTGTACAAAATAGGTTGCAATTTCTGAGCACAATGAAGAAAAAACACACATTAAACAACTTTATGTCTCAAAATACAATGAAGCATTATGAAGATAATGGTTAAGATTTACTCTATTAACTGCAGAGTTGGATAAAGGTGTGTTTCAAGTAGATTGGAAGCTAGAGTCTACACAAGTTTTTGTTATTATATGATGTGCATCAATGACCAGTGAACAGGTAATAGACACTTGACAGATGTTTCGTTCTTTTCCACACGGTCTGTAATGAATTTTTATAAGCATTATTATTATGACTGAAAATTTATGCAATATTAGTATTGCGAAACGAAACACCGCCAAGATGGCAGAGTGAAACATCGTTTATCTCTAAAGTGGTAGATTCAAGTTCAATTCCCGAGTCAGGTGAAACCAATGACTTTAATATTGGTATTCACAGTTACCCTAATTGACGTTCAGAATTAAACTGGCAGTGTGAAGAACTCCACTAAAAGTGCTAGACAATGGCAGGGGGCAGCTTGACTTGAAAACCACTAAGTTACTTTGCAGTCTCCTGGCCGAGCCCACTTGACAAATAAAATACAAAAACTCTAAAACCAAGCAATTTAATTTATAATCCTCTGAAATTGACACTCATATTCTCTGGAATTGGCACTCCTGTCTGCCACAGCATCTTCTTGTCCCATACTAATTCAGAAATAATAATGCATCAATCAATACTATACCTTAATAAGTTGAAACATTTCAATCACCTTTTGTTTGCATGCACTTGTGTTGATAAAAAAGAATGAAAAAAATTCATAGTGCTTCAACCAATATTGCTGTAGTGCCAACACTATTCACAACCAATTTTTTGAACAAATCATGTAGTATAAGTATCTGTCTCCAGTCCATCTGTTGACAAAATGTTTATAAACGAATTTCTGTGGCAGACAGGAGTGCTGATTCCAGAGAATAAAGTGTCAATTTCGGAGGATTATAAATTAAATTATTTGGTTTTAGAGTTTTCGTATTTTATTTGTCAAGTGGCCTCGGCCAGGAAACTGCATATGGTGGTCATTGTTAACTGGATATACGCTGTTTGTGACATCACAATATGACGTCATATTCACATTTGCAAACCCATGTTTTGGCAAAGTTTGTTGACACAACATGCATATTCAGGGGTGTCGGAGCAGCGGTAGGAAAGCAGTCCCATTACCACGTGGAGCTTTTGGGAGCTCATCCTCCCAAAGAAAACTCCAAGGCCCCCAAATTGAATTACGAAGCACTACAAATTGGTGGAGTTTTTATCAATTTTCAAAATGTCAAGCCCCCCTATAGAATAAGGGTATCAATAACAGTTGAGGGCAGTGGAAACTTATAGAAAGCAAAAACAGTTGAGGGCAGTGGAAACTTATAAAAAAAAAACATTACCAATTATGTTTGTTTCTGTTCATCAACAGTGTTGACCTCAAAAATAATAACGGGAATTATAGAAAATCAATCTGATTTTTCTGGGTGCCGGAATAGCTGCATTAAATTTGTTTTAAGTGAATCTTAATAATCATGAAATTATCCAGGATACTGTTATGAATAGCAGTGGTGTTGAAGGTGGAGGTGCAGGGGTCGCAAACGCACCCCCAAAAGTTGATTTGCCTAAAATCTTGGCAAATGCCCTGAAAATCTGGATAAAAATGACGCCCAACGTTGTTTGACTTCAAAAAATGGTGCCCAAGGTTTACATGAAAACACATGAAGACCTTTTTCTGGAGGTTACACCAAAAAAGAGGTCATCATGATCTTGTGGAAGAAAATTTGTAGGCAAAAGTTGCACAAAAACTTTTCGGGCAATTTTGGGGAAATTCGGGAAAAATCCTTCACACCCCAAAAATTTGCCTGCTCCTACACCTATGATGAAAAGGCACCACCGCCCTCGTTGCCCCTCATTTGAAAGGGCAGTAGGGGAAATGCCCTCGCCATGCCTCCATTCTCCAGCATCCCTATGCATATTGTTCTACACACACTCTTTACTCTTTGTTGTAGGCTACAATGTGTCACTGCTATGAACATAAATCATTATCAGCGGTCCCCTAAGACAGAGTAGTTAACGACTGCAAAGGTATCTGGCAATGCGTTAAAACAGTGGAGTAGAACACACTCAGTGCTATGTCAGCGCAATTCATAACTGCAGAAATACAAGTCTGCACGAATATCTTGTCCTATAGCAATCGATCAGAAGATATGTGGCTGGGATGGGATGGCGGACACCCAGGGTTGACAGTTTGAAACTTCCTAAACTACACAAAAATTGAGAATGCGCATGATGTGCGCAAGAAAATTTGTTTTTTTGTATGTGGCTGTTATATGTACAATTACTAAGGAGAAAAAAAGATACTTATATGAGCTTATATGAGCCGTTATGATCAATCTGCCTGAAATGCCATATTAATGGCAAAGCTCGAAACAAAGCACATATTGCAAACACAGGTGTGCGACTGTGTTAGCACAAAAAACGAAATGGTAAACTAGTGATGCATCATAAAATCAAATAGGACAGTTAACACTTTGGCACCCGGGTGGTTTTGGAGATTTTCAGCAAAAAAACACCTAAACGCACATGGCTTTGCGGATGAATATCTCCGCTCCTATTTGCTCTAGCGACTCAGCGAAACTGTCAAAACACGTGGCCAGTCTAGTATATTGCACTCGAAAAAAANNTTTTTTCTTGGGGGGTGCGGGTTGGCTGTGAGTGACGTCATAAGTGGAGGACTTTTAGGCCACCTTGGCC